>JGI20214J51088_10000638_pt1 | contig 24148 bp, 20 predicted proteins | sample WetSurMetagenome_FD_51088 | JGI IMG/M metagenome (IMG submission 51088) | reverse complement strand
ATTATATAATCGTCGATCCCTTTTCTTGCCAGATCAAGTACAATTTCTCCCTTCTCCTGTCCTGAAAGCATAATAACATGATTCCGGGGCATTAATTCGGTAATCTTTTTATAAATTTCCATCCCGTTCATAAATTCATTATCCCCGTTTGTAAAATAATAATCCAAAATAATAAGATCAGGGCATGAATCAAGCTCCTTTAGACAGTCTTCTCCATATCTGAACGACTTTACCTGGTAACCTTCTGAGGTCAGACGCCTGGTTACAAGCAAGTTAATTACCGGGTCATCATCAACAATAAATATCAGTTTTTTCGTCCCCATTGNCTGATGAATTAAAATGGATTTATAACTAAATATTAAAACTTTCAGGTATCTATTGTAATATTAATATTTATAAATGTGATTTAGNTTGAAAACAGTGGAAATGAGTTCATCATGTTGATAACCTTCTTTCCGACATTCCTGATAACGAATTCATCTTCAATATTTGAGATCACCTCATCTATCAGTTCAACTATGGCTCCCATGTGATCCGGCTTAAGTCCCCTGGTTGTAATTGCAGGCGTTCCGACCCTCAATCCCGACGTCAGGAATGGTGACCTGCTGTCGAATGGAACCATGTTTTTGTTTACAGTAATATGTGAAAGCACAAGCGTATTTTCAGCTTTTTTCCCTGATATCTCCGGGAATTTTGTCCTCAGGTCGATAAGCAAAAGATGATTGTCGGTTCCACCTGAAACCACTTTATATCCTTTGTCGGTAAATGCCTGAGCCATAACAGCTGCATTTCTTTTCACCCTTGCCTGGTATTCAACGAATTCAGGAAGAAGAGCCTCCCCGAAAGAGACAGCTTTTGATGCAATCACATGTTCCAGAGGGCCTCCCTGCACACCTGGAAATACTGCNGAGTTAAGGAGTGATGACATCATTCTCAACTCTCCCTTTGGGGTGGTAATGCCCCACGGGTTGACAAAATCCTTTCCCATAAGTATGATGCCCCCCCTTGGTCCNCTNAATGTCTTATGAGTTGTTGATGTAACAATATGGGCATATTTCAGCGGATTCTTTAACAGTCCGGCAGCTATAAGACCGGCCGGATGAGCCATATCGACCATCAGAAGAGCCCCCACTGAATCAGCTATATTCCTCATCCTCTCATAGTCCCACTCCCGTGAATAAGCAGAGGCACCCCCAATTATCAATTTTGGTTTTTCCTTCAGGGCAAGCTGTTCCATCATATCATAATCAACGATGCCGGTCTCTTCTTTTACACTATAGGCAACCGGTTTATAAAGTATCCCTGATGAATTAACCGGTGATCCGTGCGAAAGATGACCTCCATGTGACAGATTAAGGCCCATAAAAGTTTCGCCGGGTTTTAGAACAGTAAAAAACACAGCCATATTTGCCTGAGCNCCTGAATGTGGCTGCACATTTGCGTATTCAGCATCAAAAAGCTTTTTGCACCTGTCGATGGCTATCTGTTCAGTCTGATCCACTATTTCACATCCGCCGTAATAGCGGTTTCCAGGATAGCCTTCTGCATATTTGTTTGTAAGAACTGATCCCATGGCTTCAAGTACCTGCGCACTTACAAAATTCTCTGACGCTATCAGTTCAATGCCATTCAGCTGACGCTGACGTTCTTTTTCAATCAGGTCAAATACCAGAGTGTCTTTTATCATCAGGTTTAGATTAATTATTGATTAGAAGGTTTTTAGAGCCAACCTGATGGTGGTCACCAGAATTCAGGATCGGCGGTTACTTACAAAGATAGTGTTAATATTATAAAAAATTAACTGCAGGTAAGATTTCTATTCCTCCGAAAACTGGACAAGCAGTTCACGGTAGGTAGTATATAAACGCGATTTTGATAGAAAACCGACATAATAGCCCTTATCAAGCACCGGCAAATTCCAGGCCCCGGTATTGCTGAAAGCATCCATTACAACCTCAATGTTTTCACCAATATCGAGATATGTAGGTGGTATTGTCATAAAGTCCTTAACAAAGGTAGTTTTATACAGCTCACTGTTAAACATAATCTCCCTGACGTCATCAAGAAGAACCACACCTTCAAGTATATTGTATTCATCAACGACTGGAAATATATTTCTGTTTGATTTTGATATTGTCTTCACAAGATCGCCCAGATTATCCGTTGACCTTATTGTTATCAGATCCTTTTCAATCTCCTTACGCCAGTTCATCATTGTAAGGACTGCTTTATCCTTGTCGTGTGTAATAAGTTCACCTTTTTCTGCAAGCTGAATATGATATATTGAATGCTTCTCAAATGCTCTGACAGTTATATAAGCTATTGTCGAAGTGATAATAAGAGGGATTAACAGTGTGTAACCTCCGGTAATTTCAGCAATAAGAAAAATTGCAGTTAGTGGAGCATGCATTACTCCTGCCATTGCTCCTGCCATCCCTACAAGTACAAACCTGTTATCAGGGATTTCGGCTCCCGCATATCTGTTCAACAGGCTCGCAATTATAAAACCAGTAACACCTCCGATAAACAGAGTTGGTGCAAAAATGCCTCCTACCCCGCCTGCACCGTTTGTCGAACTGCTGGCAATAACTTTTAGAAAAACAAGACCTAAGAAAAACAGGATATAGACAAAATAACTGTTTCCTAATCCTGAAAAGAGTGAATTCTGAAAAATTGAACCTTCATTTCCATGAAGGAGTGACATTATTGTATTGTAGCCTTCACCATAAAATGAAGGAAAAATATATATCAGGAGTCCAAGAACAGATCCTCCAAGTAATAGCCTGCCAAAGATGTTATTGATCTTTTCATACCACTTCTCAAGGAGGAGNGTCATTTTTGAAAAGAAGAGTGATACAAAGCCTGATACAGCACCAAGCAGTAAGTACCATGGAATATTGCGGATATTAAATGCTTCAGTAATGTTGAAAGAAAGCAACACGTCATCCCCTATCAGGAAATATGCTACAGTCGCAGCGGTAACGGATGATATGAGAAGCGGAACTATCGATGACATTGTAAGGTCGAGCATCAGCACTTCAAGGGTAAAAACTATTCCGGCAACAGGTGCCTTGAAAATTCCCGAAATTGCCCCTGCAGCACCACATCCTATCAGCAATGTAACATTCTTGTAGTTCAGGTTGAAATATTTTCCGATTGTAGATCCAATTGACGATCCTGTAAGCACAATGGGTGCTTCAGCTCCGACCGATCCTCCAAAACCGATGGTGATTGTAGTTGCAATAAGTGATGTCCAGTTGTTGTGTCCTCTGATCCGGCTCTTCTTTTTAGATATTGCATAAAGTACCCTGCTGACTCCATGTCCGATATTATCCTTTACTATATACCTGACAAACAAAAGAGTAAGNAGCATTCCTAACAATGGATATGCCAGATAAAAGTAGCTTCCTGATTCAGGTGTAATACCTTCAGTAAGTATTCTGTTTGTATAATGGATCGCATTTTTGAGCACAGCTGCCGCAAGAGCACTGAGCAACCCGACCACCAGGCTCAGAAAATAGACCAATGTGACCTGGTCAATNTTGAAAAGGTAATTGTTAATATACTTCCTTATAAACCTGTTCCCTGACATAGCGTTGCAAATATAAAAACAATAGCAGACCTTCTCCGTTTTTTAGTTAAGTTTGTCTATTTCTAAGATCTCCCGAATGATAAATTTCAACAGGTTCAGACTGGATAACGGACTGAGGGTAATTGTCCATGAGGACAGATCAACACCCCTTGCAGCAATGAATATCCTGTACGATGTCGGATCGAAAGATGAAAACCCGGGTTTAACTGGTATGGCCCACCTGTTTGAGCACCTTATGTACTGCGGAACTGAAAATATTCCAGAATATGATCTGCCTCTTCAGCTGGCTGGCGGAGAAAATAATGCCTTCACGAATAATGATATAACAAACTATTATATAACACTGCCTTCCGGAAATATTGAAACTGCCTTCTGGCTTGAATCCGACAGGATGCTTGAACCCGGTTTCACACAAACAAAGCTTGATATCCAGAGAAATGTTGTGAAAGAAGAATTTAAGCAGCGTTATCTGAATCAGCCATATGGCGATGTTATGCTTCTTATGCGTCCACTATCGTATATTACCCACCCCTACAGATGGCCTACAATTGGGATGGATATTTCTCACATTGAGAATGTTGAAATTGAACATGTTAAAGATTTCTTTTCGCATCATTATACACCGGACAATGCTATTCTGACACTTTCGGGAAATATCGATCCCGATCAGGTTTACAAACTCGCTTTAAAATGGTTCGGTTCAGTGCCGGAAAGAAAAAGAGCGATTCGTAATCTGCCGCCGGAACCAGCTCAGACCCTTGAAAGGAAGCTGACGGTAGAAAGGAACGTTCCTTCCGACGCTTTATATAAAGCCTGGCACATCGGACCACGGATAAGCAAGGACTATCCTTCACTTGACCTTATGACAGATCTTCTTGCGGGAGGTGAATCGGGAAGGCTTTATAACAAGCTTGTAAGAGATAAAAACCTCTTCAGTGAAATAAATGCCTATCTAACTTCGGATATTGATCCAGGATTGGTAATCATCAGTGGAAAGCTCATGAACGGGACTGATATATTGAAAGCAGAAAGAGCTGTTAATGAGGTACTTAATGAATTAATGGATTCAGCCCTGACAGATTATGAACTGGAAAAAGTAAAGAACAGGTTCGAATCGTCAGTTGTACTCTCAAATACAAGCATTCTGAACAAAGCAATGAATCTGTCGGTTTATGAATTGCTCGGAGATCCCGGTATGGTGAACAGGGAAGTCGAATGCTACAGGGCCGTAAGCAGAGAAATGGTAAGAGAGAGTGCAATAAAATACCTGAGCCCTGAAAACTGTACCACATTGTTTTACCTCTCAATAAACAAAAAATAAACATGGTCAGACTCCGGCAAATACAGCCTCCCGTTCATCCATTTGATGCAAGGATACTTGTTCCGGTAAAGCCTGTAACTCTTACCAACGGAACAAATGCATTTTTCATAAATGCCGGAACAGAGGATATTATGAGGATAGAATTTATCTTCAGGGCAGGAATTGTTCAGGAACATCTGCCCTTGCTTGCAACTTCAGTCAATATGATGCTGACCGAAGGCTCTGAAAAATACACTTCTGAAGAGTTGAACAGCATACTGGATTACTACGGCATTTTTCTTAATCTGACCGCTGAGAAGGATACTGCAGGATTAATTGTGTATTTTCTGAACAGGCACATGGAGAAAGCTTTAGAATTGATTGCCGAGATACTTTTTCACCCTGAATTTCCTGAAAAGGAGCTTGAAATTCTCATGAAAAAAAGGCTGAACTGGTACCTGATAAACAGAGAAAAAGTCCAGAATGTAGCTTCCGATAAATTCTTTGAGTCGGTTTTCGGTCCGGATCACCCTTATGGCCGGATAGCCCTCCNGGATGATTTTAAGGGGATGATACCATCGCTGCTGAAAGATTTTCATTCAAAATTTTATTTGCCCGAAAAAATGACAATGATAGTATCGGGCCGNATTCCTGATACAGCAGTTGACTGTTTTGAAAAATATTTCGGGAATCTCCATTCGGAAATGATCTTTANCCAGGAATCAGATAATATTATACGGGGAGAATCCCGTAAAAAGGTGCAAATTAAAAAGAAAGGAGCAGTTCAGACGGCAATCAGGATAGGTTCTTCATCGATTAACAAACGCCATCCCGATTATCCGGGCATGAAATTCCTGAATGTAATGCTCGGTGGTTATTTCGGATCGCGATTGATGAAAAATATAAGGGAGGAGAAGGGTCTCACCTATGGAATTCATTCTTCAGTCTCTTCTTTTAACCTTTCAGGTTTCAAACTTATCTCCACTGAAGTCGGCAGGGAAAATACCGGTCGCGCAATTGATGAGATATACAGGGAGATTAACCGTCTGTTGACTGAACCTGTTTCGAAAAATGAACTCGAGGTTGTAAGGAAATATATGTCAGGAGAGATGGTCAGAATGTTCGATGGCCCCTTCGCAATTGCAGAGAGCTTTAAGGCTGTATGGGAGTTCGGCCTTGATCTGAATTATTTCGTCGGGATGATGGATAAAATCAGAACAATAACATCAGATGAAATAATAAGGCTCGCAAATACGTATTACAAACAGGATGATTTATACGAGATTACAGTTGGATAGAGGTGAGTATAAGACACATATATAGTGCCCTGGTTTTTTTTGGTTTTTTTACACCATGCATTTACACTCAGAACGAATGCGAGGTCCCTTTACCTCCTGAACTTACCTCCGTTACCATTCTGCCCGAAACTACTACAGCTTTCTTAACATGGACCCCGAGTCCTTCACCCGGAATTGCAGCTTACATAATTTATATTCACGAAACCAGGCTCGGCAATCCGGGGTTTTTTGCCATCGATACGATATGGAATCCATCTGCAAGAACATACAGCGACACGAGAATTCAGTTCAAAAGCTTCCAGTACAGAATTGCAGCATTCAGAGCCCCTAAATGTGCAAGCGAGCTTTCGAATATTTTAAGTACGATATTTACTGAATCAGGGATTGACACGTGTAAAAAGAAGATAAATATTAAATGGAACAGGTACACACCTCCCACTCCTCAAATTGTAACAAAATATACAATTCTGATGTCAATTAACGGAAGCAGCTACACTGAAACCGGAAGCGTTGCTCCTGATACTGACAGTTTTGTTTTAGACGGATTTACAATCAACACCGACTATTGCTTTAAAATAGTGGCAAATCTAAATGGAGGCTCTTCTTCATCNTCTTATAAAACATGTCTTAANACAAAAATGCAAAACTCTCCTGATTGGATCAATGCCGATTACGCAACCGTAAAGGCAAAAGATGCAATTTCTCTCTCTTTCACAATCGATCCGTTATCTGAAACCGACACTTTTGCACTCGAAAGAAAAACAGGGTATTCAGGATCTTTTCAGCAGATTGCTCAGATAAGCGGGACTAATATTAAATCAGTAACTTACACCGACAATAATGCAAAGACAGATATCCTGAATTTTTACAGACTTTCTGCAGTTATCTGTAAAAATCATTNCGTCACTTCAAATATTGCTTCAAATATAGTTCTCGATTCAAAGGTAANTGAGGATGAGATAATACTTAAATGGAACAATTATCATGAGTGGATTGGATCAGTATCTTCATACAGGCTTTTTACTGACCCGGGAAAAGGATTCATCGAAACTGCTGCAATAAGTCCTCCTGACACTGCCTTCATTATAAACATTCCAGATATAATGTTTTCACTGGTTAATGGTCAGGTCTGCTTTTATATCTCCGCTACTGAAACAGGCAATATTCATGGAATTACAGGTGAGAGTGTTTCAGATACATCGTGTATTTCGTTAGAAGAAACCGTGACAGTTCCTAACATATTTTCACCTGATGGTGACGGGCTGAATGATCTTTTCAGGCCCGTCATAACGTTTACTCCATCAGGCTATCAGCTATTGATCACCGACAGGCAAAGGAAAACTGTTTTCGAAACCCGCGATCATAATGAACCGTGGGATGGTTCCTCAGGAGGAACCTCAGTTTCCCGGGGAGTCTATTTATGGTTCCTGAAACTAACCACACCTTCGGGCAGGAAAATCTCACGTACAGGGACCGTGACCGTCATTAAAAACAGATGAATAAGCATTATATTTGTATCCGGCAGAAAAGAATACATTGATATTTTATGGGGAGCAAGGATATTTTTGATGAAGAAGATGTAAAACGTATTCAATCTGAATATGATTCGCTGGTAAATAATCTTTTAAGGTGCAATAAGCCGGGTGACCGGGAACTGATTCAAAAGGCTTTCAATGTAGCTAATAAAGCTCACTGGAACATGCGCCGGAAATCGGGTGAACCATATATCCTGCACCCTATTGCTGTTGCAAAAATAGTTAACCAGGAAATAGGACTTGGCGCAAGATCAATTGCTACAGCCCTGCTTCATGATGCCGTTGAGGACACTGATTACACTATTGAAGAGGTTAATAAGGATTTCGGACCTAAAATTGCTTCACTGATTGACGGTCTCACAAAAATTTCCGGCACATATTATAAGGGGACCTCTTCCTCAATGCAGGCTGAGAATTTCAGGCGCATGCTCCTCACCCTCTCTGATGATCTGAGAGTAATACTCATAAAGATTGCTGACCGTCTTCACAACATGAGAACTCTCGATTCGATGACCGAGAGCAAAAAAATGAAGATTGCCGGCGAAACAATTTTCCTTTATGCTCCTCTTGCCAACAGAATAGGGCTTTATGCAATAAAGAGTGAGCTTGAAGATCTCAGCTTCAAATACCGCCAGCCGGTTATCTATGAGGAGATTGCTTCAAAAATGAAGCATGGGGAAAAGAAGTATTATTCTCTTATAAATAAGTTCAGCCTGCCAATAATAAACAAACTTAAAGAATCGGGGCTGGCATTTGAAATAAGCGGTCGTCCGAAATCGATCTTTTCCATCTGGAAAAAGATGCAATCGAAGAATGTACCGTTTGAAGAAATTTATGATGTGCTGGCTGTTCGAATAGTTTTTGAACCACTTCCGGGAATTGCTGAAAAGACAACCTGCTGGAACATCTATTCAGTTATAACCGATTCATATCTTCCAAAGCCCGACAGGTTGAGGGACTGGGTAAGCAGGCCAAAGCCGAACGGGTATGAAGCTCTGCATCTGACAGTGATGGGGCCTGAAGGCCGCTGGGTAGAGGTTCAGATCAGAAGTAAACGAATGGATGAGATTGCCGAAAGAGGATATGCTGCCCATTATAAATACAAAGGAGACAATTCACCCGAAACCGAGCTGGATAAATGGATAAAACAGATCCAGATGATGCTTGAAAATCCTCTGGAAGACCCTATTGAGTTTCTCGATGAGTTCAAAATGAACCTTTTTTCGTCAGAAATTATGGTTTTCACTCCTAAAGGAACACTTGTTAGCCTTCCCAAGGGAGCTTCAGCACTTGATTTCGCTTACGAAATTCATACTGAGATCGGCAATAAGGCGATCGGAGCCAAAATAAACTACAGGCTGAATCCTATCAACGCCACTCTTATGAGCGGAGATCAGGTAGAAATAATCACTTCGGATATTGCAAAGCCTGAAAAAGAGTGGCTCTCGTTTGTTTCAACCTCAAAAGCCAAGGAAGCAATCAAGAATTCGCTCAGGGCAGAATCAACAAACAGGATCCAGAAAGGTATGGATATACTGGAAGCAAAACTTGCTGAGCTTGGGGTTACCCCAAATACAGAGATAGTGCGTAAAATAATGCTTTCCTATGATGTGCTGAACAAGGATGAACTGTACTCGGGAATTGAACTCGGAACAGTAAACCTTGATAACCTCAGGAAGATTATAAGAAAAAGCCCTGCAAAAAGCGTAATTAAATACTGGGAGCTTAAATTACTAGGTTCCAAAAAAGATAAAAAAGGAGAAGAGGAAGGTCCCCTTACCAAAGATATCGATCCATCTTCACCATTCCTTCTGAGAGAGAATGTTGAGGATGCCGGGCAGTCGTATGAAATTGCAAAATGCTGTAACCCGATACCTGGTGATGAAGTTGTCGGATATCGTTCACCTGAAGGATCAATAGTAATACATAAACCTAAATGTCCGGTTGCTATCAGAATTATGTCTAACGAAGGGAACAGGATCATTGCGGTAAGATGGGCAATCCATAAGCTCGTATCATTTCTGGCCAGGATTAGTATGACAGGTGTCGACAGGATTGGATTGGTAAATGACCTGACAAATATTATTTCCTCTGAACTTAAGGTAAATATGACAAATATTAACATTAGTGTAAAGGATGGTATCTTCGAGGGTACTATTGACCTCTATGTTCATCACACTCAGGATATTAACAATCTGATCCTAAAGATTTCAAATGTCAGGGGAATAGAGAGCATTAAGCGTGTTGAAGATTTTTCGGAATAATCTTTAGAGCCTCTTACTTTAGCCTGAATCCCATAAAAAACAGTATTTTTGTTTTTATTTTAAATTAGACCAGTTATGATTAACGATGATACCACGTCGACTGTAAAACAAATATTTACTGAATATCTTGAAAAAAGGGGACATAGAAAAACCCCTGAGCGATATGCTATTCTGGATGAAATCTATTCAAGGAGCGGACATTTCGATGTTGAATCGCTTTATATTTTCATGAAAAACAAGAACTACCGGGTTAGCAGGGCAACTCTTTACAATACAATAGAATTGCTTCTCGACTGCAACCTGGTTATCAAGCATCAGTTCGGCAAAAACATTGCGCAGTTTGAACGTGCTTACCAGTGCAGTCAGCATGATCATCTTATTGACATAGAATCGGGTAATGTTATTGAATTCTGCGATCCAAGGATTCAGGAGATAATCCGCACGGCCAGCAGTTTACACAGCTTTACCCCGATGTATCATTCATTATACATTTACGGGCATCTGAAAGACAAAAGACAGATCCCCTGAAATGCCTGAAGCAAAAAAAAGAGCTCTTTTCAGAGCCCTTTTTATAATCAAATACCTTTTATCAGAATGCGTAACCAAAAGAGAATCCGAAAGGCACATTTACACTGGCTTTATCTTTAAATGTATCCTGATCCCAGTCTGTACCCGTTACTTCCCACTTTCTAGAAACAAAACCCATTCCGGTGAATATATCAAGAGTAAATCCACCCGATGTAATTAATTGATATCCAAATACTCCGTTAATATTGAGTTTAGTTCCTTCAACATATTTTGTCTCATCAGCTTTATTTTTAAGTTGTGCTGTGGCATACGAAATGTGAGGTCCGACATAGAACCCTTCAGGTGCAGAAAGATCGCGGCTGATGAAGACCCGATACATTCCCTGAATCCTGAATCCGTTCGTTTTTATACCACTTATAGTTCCCTCTTCCGATTCATCATTTGTCAGATCGTCAAGATTTAACAAAACACTTGGCCCTATATATCCTGCTCCTAACTGAATAGATGACTTTTCGGACACAGCTGCCTCAAAAAGAACTTTATATTCACCAGTGAGCGGAATAATTGCAAACCAGAATGGACCTCCCAGAGCTGAAAGGGGATTCGTTTTAATAGTAAATCTGTAATCATTTTCTTCTCCATTATTCTGGGCAAAAACCGGAGATGCCAGGAGTAAAAATGACACACTGATTATGAAAAGACATGCTGCTTTTTTCATGATAAATAAGAGTTATTTAATCTATTATACCCATTAATTATTAAAGTTACGCCGTGCAGGAAATCCTGCACTTGTTAAAATATTTAATTGCTGACATTCACATAGCATTTATCAACAATATATTATCAACGAGATTTTCAGCCAGATTATTTTGTAACTTCGAATCTGTTTTTAAAAATCCTGAGGTTTTAATATGAAGATTGATATTTTATTAGGCCTTCAATGGGGTGATGAGGGGAAAGGCAAGATTGTTGACGTCCTCAGTCCGGAATATGATGTCATTGCACGCTTTCAGGGTGGTCCGAATGCTGGTCATTCACTTGAGTTTAATAATGTTAAGCACGTTTTGCACCTTATTCCTTCCGGTATCTTCCATCGGGATAAGCTGAATATAATCGGTAACGGAGTGGTTCTGGATCCGGCTGTTTTTAAGAAGGAAATTGAAGAATTGGGACCTCCTGTTGAAGAACTTATTAAAAGGCTTGTTATTTCTACGAGGGCTAATTTAATCCTTCCCACACACAGGATACTTGATGCGGCATATGAGCATCAGAAGGGCTGCCTGAAGATCGGATCGACCCTTAAGGGGATCGGGCCGGCTTACACTGACAAAGCAAGCCGTAACGGCCTGAGAGTTGGAGATATAAATCATCTCAACTTTCAGGAACTGTATAAAGAACATACAGAAAATCACCTTCTTATCCTTAAAAACTACAATTTTAGCTTTGATTTAAAGGAGTATGAAAAGGGCTGGTTTGAGGGAATTGAATTATTGAGAAAATTCAGGACTGAAAATACGGAGTATCTTCTTCACAACCTTTACTCAGGCGGTAAAAAGATTCTTGCAGAAGGCGCTCAGGGAACAATGCTTGATGTTGATTTCGGATCATATCCTTTTGTAACTTCATCAAATACTATAAGCGCCGGGGCATGTACAGGTCTCGGAATATCACCAAAAACCATCGGTGAAGTCTTTGGGATATTCAAAGCGTATTGCACAAGAGTGGGAAGCGGGCCTTTTCCTACTGAACTGAATGATGAAACCGGGGAGCTTCTGAGAAAAAAAGGATGTGAATTCGGAGCAACCACAGGCAGGCCAAGAAGATGCGGATGGCTCGACTTACCGGNACTCAGGTATGCAAATATTGTAAACGGGACAACAAAACTCTTTATGATGAAGTCTGATATCCTTTCAGGTTTTAAGACTTTGAAGGTTTGTACATCCTATAAAGTCGGGGGCAGGATTCAGGATGAAATTCCTTTCGACAACAATGCAAAGATCGAACCTGTTTATGAAGAACTCCCTGGCTGGGAAGAAGATATTTCAGGTGTAAGGGATTATGACAGATTGCCGGAAAACCTCAGAGGGTACATTGAATTCATTGAGATACAGACTGGTGTTCCGGTATCCATTGTGTCAGTCGGCCCCGACAGGAAAGCTACAATTTTCAGGTAGACTCCCCACTATTTACTTATATATAGCCAGCTGTCAATATCCACAGTATCCTGGAACTGGGAAAGACGCTGCATTGCCTTCGATAACCTGTCGTACGATTCAGCAACAACCAGTTCGAATTTGCTGTCAGGCATCCTGATAACTTTTGTGTCGTAGCCCTGTTTCCTGTATTCTTCGGCCCATGCCTGAGCAAATTCCGGGGTGACAAAACTGCCCACAATTATATTGAATTTGTTCCTGGCCTGATAAGCTGCTTTTTCCTGTTCAGCCTGCAGGATGCTGTCCAGCCGGGCTTCTTCAATAGCCCTGATCCTGATTTCAACTTTTTTTAACGAATCGGCTACTCTTATACTGTCCTGCTGGGCCTTCAACATGTCAAGAGTCTTCCCTTTTTTACCGAATAAACCTCTTTCCTTAATTTTTTTGCAGGAAGGAGCTAAAATCAATAAAAACACGATACAGATGATCGGAATTTGTCTCATGATAAATTATTTTAAGATTTAACGGGCTCAAATCTTCCTGATGAAGAAGAACAGATCAAAAATACAAAATATTGAAAACCAATCCAAATGATTAAAACTTAGGATAAAAACAAATTCTGATGGATTAGAACAGAATTATTATATTAGATGTCTGAAATACTTACTAACTATACCGTAATTACAATGTAATTACATTAATTTTAATTCTTTGCCTGATGAAATCATTGATACAGTTTTTTGAGGAGAGTGCCGAGAAGTATGAAAGCAATGTGTACTTGTGGGAAAAGCCCCAGGATAAATATGAAGGTACAACCTATGGTGAAACGCGAAAACAGGTTTATGAATTTGCTGCCGGACTGATAACCCTCGGGATAAAGAAGGGCGACAGACTCTCCCTGGTTTCGGAAGGACGCAACAGCTGGGTTATCGGTGAACTTGGAATACTTTATGCAGGTGCTATAAACGTCCCGCTCTCAGTTAAACTTACTCCTGAGGAAATCAAATTCAGGATAAACCATTCAGAATCAAGGATGATACTCGCATCTTCAATACAGGCAGGTAAGATTAAACCTGTTTTGGAAAGTTGCAAAACAATTGAGAAAATAATTCATTTCGATACTCAGGAAGAGTATTCGGGAAATGAAATTCATTTCAACGAAGTCAGAAAAATCGGGCGTGAGTGGCTGGAAAAACCTGAGAACAGATCGAAGTTTGAAGAAATTTATACCGGGATCAAACCATCGGATTTTGCTAATATATGCTATACCTCAGGAACAACTGCCGATCCCAAGGGAATTATCCTTACTCATGGAAACTATGTTACAAATGTTTACCAGGCGTACAGTCTGATGGATATACCTTCATTTTACAAAACCCTTCTGATCCTCCCATGGGACCATTCATTTGGTCATACCTGCGGGATATATGCATTTATGGGAAAAGGTGCAAGCATAGCATCTGTAAAAACAGGAAAAACACCCATGGAAACCCTCAGAAACCTGCCTGCCTGCCTAAAAGAGATAAAACCAAACCTTCTTATGAGTGTTCCGGCTATTGCCAAGAATTTTAGAAAAAATATTGAAAAGGGGATCAGGGAAAAAGGAAAGATGGCTGAGATACTGTTCAATCATGCGATAAAAATTTCCTATTCCTATAATAAGGAGGGATGGAACAAAGGTCGCGGCCTTCAAAATATTAAGAAACCGCTTATCGACCTTTATGACAAGATCCTTTTCAAAAAGATAAGGGAGAGTTTCGGTGGGGAACTTGACTATTTTATAGGTGGCGGGGCACTTCTTGATATTGAGCTCCAGAGATTCTTTTATGCACTTGGAATTCCAATGTACCAGGGTTATGGATTGAGCGAGGCCTCACCTGTAATATCCTCTAACTCGTCGGGGCGTCACCGGCTTGGATCATCAGGAGCTTTAGTAAATAATATGGATCTAAGGATCTGTGATGACGACGGGAAAGAGCTTCCCGAGGGACAAAAGGGAGAGATTGTTATAAAAGGCGGCAATGTGATGCATGGTTACTGGAAGAACGAAGCGGCTACACGTGAATCAATCAAGGACGGATGGCTCTATACAGGTGATATGGGATTTATGTCAGAAGGTTTCCTTTATGTNCTAGGTAGATTTAAGAGTCTGCTTATTGCTGATGACGGAGAAAAGTTCAGTCCNGAAGGTATTGAGGAGACTATCTCAGAGCAATCGAAATATATTGATCAGTGCATGCTTTATAACAACCAGAAACCATATACCGTTGCACTGATCGTTCCGAATCAACATGCTCTTAAGACATACCTTGAAGAAAAGAATCTGACAGCCGATTCAGACGAAGGCAGGAGAGCTATTGCTAATCTTCTTGAAAATGAAGTGGATGAATACAGAACAAACGGTAAGTACGGAAACCTTTTCCCGCAGAGGTGGCTGCCCGTGGCAATCGGAATTCTTGAAGAGGGATTTAATGAAGAAAACGGTTTAATGAATTCATCAATGAAGATTGTAAGAGGCAAGATTATGGACAGGTATATGGATCTTATTGATTATCTGTATACACCCAATGCAAAGGATGTAAATAACGAAAGAAATCTTGAGGAGATTGAAAAAATGAGACTCGGCTGATCATTTTTTCGGATGTCAGACAACCAGCCGGCTTTTAAAGGGTAAAAAAGTCATAAAATCGGCGTGATGGACTATATATGCCTCCGTTGTCCTTTTAACCAGATCACCCTCATGTGCGTGTGCGGCAATTATGTGGCAAACTTCCGCCGGCAAACCGCACTCTTCAGCAAGTGAGACGCCCGAAAAAGGGTGCCTTAGATATTGNCCGTATTTNCCCTGTATGGCCTTGCCATTTTCATCAAGCTCATACTCAAGAAGTTTTCCTACATCAGCAAGTATTGCTCCTGAGATCAGAATGTCCATATTCACCGGCAGATCATCACCAAAAAATTCATTCATTTTTTCTCCGCAGGATTTAGAAATATGTACCACACATCTCTTGTGCTCCATGAAGCTTACTTTCAAATCCGGGCCGCAAAGAAGGGTAAAGGGTATTTTTTCCAGATCACCTGATTTCAATACACTCCTTTCCAATGCAATCTCCCATGTTTTTGCGGTCTTTTCCCTGAGTGAGATATCATGAATCCAGTCCAGTTCAGGCCACAGATTCTTAACCACTTCATTCATGCATACTGATTTTGGTTACCTTATTTTTGAAATAATTGCGTCGGTCATCTGAATTGTTGACGCTGCGCCATTTTTGACAACCTCTTGAGAACCCGTCATTTTCATCATATCATAGGTCCTTGTTTTTCCTTCAAGGATAATTTCAGCAACAGCTCTTCTTATCTTAACCGAAATGCTCTTCTCATCAAGATAATCAAGCATCATGCAAGCCGATTCAATCATTGCTATCGGATTGACAATCGGAATTTCATAGTCTGCATATTTCGGAGCAGAACCATGAGTTGGTTCAAAAACAGCAATGCCGTCGGCTGAAAACTGGGCACTGCAGGCAAAACCGAGTCCGCCAATCAGACCTGCAAAAGCATCTGAAGCTATATCTCCAAACATGTTCCCGGCCACAATGACACCATAATCCTCCGGATTTTTAGTCAGCCACATCATCTGCGCGTCAATATTTGTATTCAACAGCTTAATTCCTGGATAAGAGCTCTTTTGAATCTCCTTTGCCAGTCTCCACATGAGTCCCGAAGTTTCTCTGATGACATTTGGCTTTTCACAAACTGTTACAGATGAATACCCATATTTTTCTGCATAATCAAAAGCCGCTATTAAGATCCTTTCAGTAGCTCTTTTTGTAAAGATCCTCGTAGAAACGGAAATCTCCTCAACGGGAACCCCTCCAAAGTTCTCAACAAATTTAGGGTGTGACATCAGCGCCTTGTATACCAGTTCAGGTGGATTCGTCCATTCAACGCCCGAATAAAGGCACTCTGTGTTTTGACGGAATATAACAACATCTATAACTGGTTCCTCAAATGTGTTCCCTTTTCCCTTCCTGATGAAGTTGAGGGGATTCCCCTTGTAGGATTTGCATGGTCGGACGCAGATATCAAGATTAAATTTCTGCCTGAGTCCCACTATCGGGCTTGAATAGACATATCCTTTTCCCTGAAGGTCAGGATTGAGCTCTGCCCTGGCTTCTTCATTTGGCTTGGATGTAATTGCTCCAAACAAGGCAGTTTTATGCTTCCTTATAAGATCGAGTGTTCTTTGAGGCAATGGATTACCCTCTTTGCACCAAAACTCCCATCCGATATCGCCATGTATATAGTCGCCCTCAAATCCCGCAGCATCAAGAACCCTTAATGTCTGATTTAAAACGATATTTCCGATTCCGTCGCCGGGTAATGTTACAATCGTTCGTTTGGCCATAAAAGATTATTTATTATAACACTTGTGTAAAAATAGCAAATTTTGTCTGATCCCTGCTCCGTTATTAATTTTGTTGATCAGGTGATTATATATAAAAAATCAGTAGTTTTGACCCTTATTGTTTTTTACCAGTACGAGCATGGGCATTTTATCAGAATTAAATCCAGCACCAATCTGGATCTATTTCGAAGAGATTTGCAAAATACCACGTTTAAGCAAGAATGAGGGTAAAATAAGAAGTTACCTTATCAATTTTGCTTCAGAGCATAATCTGGAATCGAAAGAAGACTCAGCAGGTAATATATTAATAGTCAAGCCAGCATTCTCAGGATTTGAAAGAAGAAAAACTGTTGTCCTTCAAAGCCATATGGATATGGTTGGGGAAAAGAACGCAGATTTTCCTCACAATTGGTTAACTGATCCGATTGTCCCCTATATTGAAGGTGAATATGTTAAGGCAAGGGGAACAACTCTCGGAGCAGACGACGGAATAGGAATAGCATCACAACTTGCAGTTCTTTCCGACACCAATCTGAAAGCAGGGAAAATTGAATGTCTGTTTACTGTGGATGAAGAATCNGGAATGACAGGTGCCATAAATCTTAAACCTGACTTTTTTCAGGGAAGGACCCTGTTAAATCTTGACTCTGAAGATGAAGGCATACTTTTTATCGGATGTGCCGGAGGAATGGATACAGTTGGCGACCTCAGCTTTGAAAGTGTAATTGTTCCAGACGGGATGACTGGCTTTGAAATATCAATAACCGGTCTTCACGGTGGTCATTCCGGGGATGAAATTCACAAAGGCTATGGAAATTCCGTTAAACTGATGAACAGGATTTTATGGAATCTTTCAAATCAGTTCGGTATAGCCCTTACCTGGTTTGATGGGGGAAATCTGCGTAATGCCATTCCGAGGGAAGCATTTGCACTCATCTCAACTGATGAATCAAACAAAGACAGGGTGACCGAATGGGTAAATAATTTCCAATCCGTTCTGAATGAAGAGTTTGGTGAGATCGAGAAGGACCTTAGAATCACAATAAAAGAAGTCGAACCACCTTTGTCTGCAATGGATAAAGAGAGCCAGGTAAGGTTCCTTAGCTGTATTTCCTGCTGTCCTCATGGGGTTATTGCATGGTCACGTGAAATGAGTGATCTTGTTGAGACCTCAACAAACCTTGCATCCGTAAGTTTTACAAAGGATAATAAAATAAGGATAATAACCACNCAGAGAAGTTCCCTTGAATCGTCGAAGCATGATGTGGCAGGAATGGTGGAATCGTGCATGAAACTTGCTGGAGCGAAGGTCGTGCATTCAGATGGTTACCCTGGCTGGAAACCCAGCATGAAATCCGAAATCCTGAAGATTACNCGAAAATCATATATGAACCTTTTCGGCAGGGAACCCCTTGTCAGGGCTATTCATGCAGGACTTGAATGCGGACTTATTTACGAGAACTTTAAAGGCATAGATATGATATCCTTCGGTCCTTCAATCAGAGGAGCCCATACTCCCGAAGAGAAGATCGAAATCAGAACTGTTGAAATGTTCTGGAATCTGCTTATGGATGTTATCAAAAATATACCTGATAATGGCAGCCGGAAATTACCTTATTAGGANTNACNAGTCATTCAGTCATATACAAAAAACTCATCCTTGCCAGCNCCGCACACCGGACATAAGTAATCTGATGGGAGATCGCTGAAAGAGATTCCCGGTTCAATACCCGATGAAATATCCCCCTCTTCAGGATTATATATAAATCCGCAGACTGAGCACTTATATCTTTCCATAGAAATTTTTATTGCTTCTTTATTTTCCTGACAACATCTATCACAGTCCCGTCGACCCATTTTATTGCTGCCACGATATCATCCTCGAATTCAGGCTTTGATGGCTTGCCGCAGATCATTTCTGCTTCATCCTTAAGTTCCCCTATTGTCTTAAGAGGAAGTCCGCTGTTCCTGACGCTATCCAGAAGGTCCTGCCGGATGGGATTAATAGCGATTCCCCTTTCAGTAATAATCACATCNATGAGCTCGCCGGGGCCGCATAAAGTTGTTACCTCATCCACGATCACCGGAATTCTGTCACGGAACAAGGGCAGAGGAAGTATGACATTCCTTGCATGAAGACAGTTTTGCCAGCCGCCTATACCATGAAGAAGATAGCCGTCGGAATGTGTTACAACATTCCCGTTGAAATTAAGATCTACCTCAGTAGCACCNAGGATCATTATATCCATTAAGCTTGTCAGGTTTCCCTTGGAATGATAATTATAGGCATTTAAAACTGGATAGGGAATATGATTTGCATTTTTTACAATTGATGCAACAGAATCAAGATCAAAAGCCTGCGCATCAAGAATATATCCCATTTGTCCCTGTTCAAGCATATCAACCATATATCTGGTGCTACCTCCGAATCCAAATTTCGATTTCCAGCCTTTCACCTTAAGAATTTCATGAAGAAATACAGCAATAGCCAGTGAAGTTCCTCCCGCTCCTGCCTGAATTGTAACACCATCTTTAAGTATCCCCGATTTTTCAAGAAAAGCAGCTGTCAGATCGGCTATAAGGAGCCTGTCGGGGCTTTTTGTTACCTGAGTTGTGCCCGATACAATTTTCTCAGGTATTCCGATTTTATCAACAACAACAACACAGTCAACATAATTACCTTCTATTTCCATCGGGTAGCATGGCATATCTACAAGATTGTCAGTCACAACAATAACCTTATCAGCGTACATTGAGTCAGCTTTGGCATAACCCAGTACCCCACACGCCGAATTACCTCCCGTTCCTTTTGCGTTTCCGAATGCATCGGCAGTCGGGGCTACCAGGACTGCAATATCAATCNTCACTTCCCCGTCCTGGATTGCCTGAACCCTACCCCCGTGAGACCTCAAGACAGCAGTGCCTTTCATTTTGCCTTCTGAGACAAATCTTCCGAGAGGTCCGTTCATACTACCTTCAATCCTGTTGATTGTTCCGTTTTCAAGGTATTTAATCAGAGGGTCATTGCACGGAAAAGAGGCAGATGGAAACCAGACCAGGTCTTTCACTCCCATGACCGAAGCAATTTCAAACACCCTGTTACTGATCAGGTCTCCATCCCTTAAATGATGATGAGTTGATATTGTCATCCCGTCGCGGATACCGCACCTAAGCAGTGCTTCCTCAAGCGTAGCGACTACTTTATTCCCGTCTTCAGGAAAATCAGAACATGAAGGAATTGGCGGGCCATATTTGTTACCGGAAGGCCGGTGTTTGCTGACTCCCCTGAAAGGAATTGCAGGCATGCCGTTTATTTCTGTCGGAACACTCCTGCCGGCTGCGTTTATAACGGTCGGAATTGCCATAATGAATGTTTTNTTTATTATTTCAGTCCATCAGGAACTTCACTAATCCAGTCNGNTTTCAGAAGTCCAAGCCTGACAGCAAGGTCAATTATTTTCTGAGCTCTTGCCACCACCGGTGGATCGATCATTTTTGAACCCAGGGCAACAACTCCAAGCCCCCGGGAACGCGCATTCTCAAATGCAAGAACAATCTTTTCCGACCTTTCTATCTCCTCAGGGCCGGGGGNAAAGCCCTCNCTTATCACGCGAATCTGCCGCGGATGNATGCATCCCATTCCTTCAAATCCCAACGCTTTGGCAGATAAAACATTCTGATGGAGAGACTCCATATCATCAACATCCGAAAATACAGAATCTATTGGTTGAATGGAGGCGGCCTTGGCTGCATTAATTATTCTGGTTCTTGCATAAAGGGTTTCTTTACCTTCTTTTGTCTTTTGGACACCCATATCGGCAGTAAGATCTTCAAGTCCCACCGCCATTGCCACAACACCCGATGCCGAACGGGCTATTTCGAATGCCATTTCCACACCCAGTGTGGTTTCAATAATCGGCATAAGGTAGACCGGATTTGACAGCCTTTGCTGTGTTCTAATTTCAGAAATCCTGTTTTCAATACCTCGGACAACCTCCGCATCTTCACATTTTGGTATCAGAATAAGGTTAACATTTTGAGGAACAACGAACTCAAGGTCCTTCATTCCCCTCTCTCCCTGGTTTATCCTGACCATGCGTTCCGCACCATTGAATCTAATCTGGCGGAGTGCATTTCTTACCAGTATCCTGGCTTCATCTTTTTTTTCAGGACTGACTGAGTCTTCAAGGTCAAAGATAATGCCATCGGCAGAATGGAGTCCGGAATTTATCATCATGCTTGGAGTGTTTCCCGGAATATAGAGCCTTGAAAAACGGAACCGGTCTGGAGTGGTTGAGTACTTGTTTTCTTCGAGCAATTCAGGAAGATATTCAAGGTCTGTCCCAGTTATTTTTCTGATTACTGATTCAAGCCGGGCAGCAATAACAAAAGGTAAAGCTCCGGAGTCATCAATTTTCAGATATGCATTACTGATCCCAAAATGATTCATAATTTCCAGGCAAAGCTTATGGATCGATTCTCCATATAGTACTTTAACCTTCGACTTAAGGTCAATTACTATTCCGCCTTCGTCTTTAAGTTCAAGAGTCATTTCACAGTCTGACCTTACTTTAGGGCCTGAATTACCGGATGTTGCAGTGTTGTTTTTCATAATACCAAAAAGTATGTTTGCAAGGAATGAGTATTAATCCATTTCCATTATTACTTCATCTTGAAGAACAGATTGGCCTTCTGTAACTCTTATGCCTGCTATCACTCCATCTCTCTCAGCTTTAATCTCATTTTCCATTTTCATGGCCTCGAGGCTGAAAATTTTTTGATTTTTTGCAACACTCTCGCCTGGTACTACAAAAAGCTTGATTATAATCCCGGGAAGTGGTGATTTAATCTCGGTTTTCGGTCCTCCTGTTTTTTTCTCTATTTCCTTATGCGGCTCCTTAACTGACGATCTTACCACAATAGGTGTTTTGTTTGGTTTTGTGTTCCTTTCTATTTCAACCACATAATCTTCATCGTTAACCTTCAGTTTTGCTACATTTCCATCAAGTGAAAGAATGTTCACTTCGTACTTCCTGCCTTTGATCAAAAACTTGAAATTTTTCATACGATTAATTCCTGTCAGCCACTGACTTTATATGATTATCTTAAATTTCTCATGCCGTAAAGCTTGGAACTCCATGGTGAGTAGGTCTTTGATACCCGCTTCACAGTAATTACATCACTCTCCTCATCGTGCATCTCATTAAAATACAAATAGAGAGCCATTGCAATTGCGGCCTCATCGTTATTTGCAGAAATATCCTGTTTCTCTTGCATTTTCTTAAGGGCAGCTCTCTTTTTATTTCTTATTGATCTGTATTTTCCTTTCCAAGAATGCAGTACCCTGATAACAAAGTACAACACAATTACCGACAACAATATAATATTAAGCCAGATCAGAGTATTGACAGCACCTGTGTTGTCAGCAGTTAAATTATTAACTATTATGGAATTAAAATGCATAATTTTCTCATTTTCATTATAGTGGTATATTTGCATGCTTCTTCATTGGACCGGGATCCTTCTTTGTTGCAATTGTCCGTAAAGCCCTTATAATCCTGAATCTGGTATTCCTGGGTTCAACCACATCATCAATGAATCCATATTTCGCTGACTCATAAGGATTGGCAAATTTTGCACGGTATTCACTCTCTTTTTCAGCTATGTATCTGGCCTTTTTCTCCGGATCGTTGATTTCGGCCAGGGCCTTGCCCTCAAGAATTTCAATGGCTCCTGATGGTCCCATCACAGCAATTTCTGCCGAAGGCCATGCATAGTTGACGTCGCCCCGCAGTTGTTTTGACGACATAACACAATGTGCACCACCATACGATTTTCTGAGAGTAACCGTGACTTTGGGTACTGTTGCTTCACCATATGCAAACATAAGCTTTGCCCCATGGATAATAATGCCACCGTATTCCTGGCCGCTTCCCGGCAGGAAACCGGGAACGTCAACCAGGGTAACAACCGGGACATTAAAGGCATCACAGAACCTCACAAATCTTGCAGCTTTTCGGGATGCATCGATGTCGAGGACTCCGGCCAGAAAGCTGGGTTGATTAGCCACAATTCCTACCGGCATCCCTCCCATTTTCGCAAACCCGACCACAATGTTCCGGGCATAGCCGGCATGAATCTCAAGAAATTCACTGTAATCGACAATTTTATAGATTATATCCTTGACATCATAAGGCTGGTTGGTGTTTTCAGGTATTATGCTGTTCAGCTCATCTTCCTTTCTGTCGATCGGATCGTCGCATTCTGTCAGAGGAGGTTCCTCCATATTATTCTGAGGGAGGTAACTGAGGAGTTTGCGGATAAGCAAAAGCCCCTGCTCTTCTTCATCGACTACAAAATGAGCTACCCCCGACTTTGTACCATGAACGGCAGAACCTCCCAGGTTTTCTGTGGAAATATCTTCCCCGGTAACTGTTTTTGTTACTTTAGGACCGGTAACAAACATATAGCTGCTCTTCTCGCTCATAATTATAAAATCGGTAAGCGCCGGAGAATAGACTGCACCTCCTGCACATGGGCCGAACACTGCAGATATCTGCGGTATCACTCCCGAAGCAAGAATGTTCCGTTCAAAGATCTCAGCATAACCGGCCAGACTTCTGACTCCTTCCTGGATCCNGGCTCCGCCACTGTCATTAATCCCTATTACAGGTGCCCCGACCTTCATCGCCTGATCCATTACCTTACAAATCTTCAGGGAAAATGCCTCGGACAGGGAGCCACCGAAAATTGTAAAATCCTGCGCAAAGACAAATACGACTCTTCCGTCAATTGTTCCATGACCTGTAACCACACCATCGGTAAGGAATTTCTTATTTCCCATCCCGAAATCTTCGGTACGGTGCATGACAAACATATCATATTCTTCAAAACTCCCCTCATCCAGCAGAATGTTTATTCTTTCCCTTGCAGTCAATCTTCCCTTGGAGTGCTGATCCTCAATCTTTTGTAATCCGCCTCCCAGACGAGCTTTTTCGCGAAGATCGATCAATTGCTTTACCTTTTCCTGACTATCCATTAAGAATGTATTATGTACTATGTACTATGTA
>JGI20214J51088_10000636_pt1 | contig 24217 bp, 16 predicted proteins | sample WetSurMetagenome_FD_51088 | JGI IMG/M metagenome (IMG submission 51088) | reverse complement strand
AGAATACTGACCTCTTTAACGGTGAGAAACATTGTTGATATTATTCAGGGTGAGGTCCTGACTGGTGAAAATCGACTGGAAAACTTGGTGGAAAGCACCTCGATAAGTTCTTCTCATCTCAAAGGCTCATTACATTTATTTCGAAGGATCTATAATAAAATTATTCTGCTTGGTCTTGACGCGGATACTTTAAATGCACCTCTAATTTCATCCAAAGTTACCGGTATTTTGCTTACCGGGGGAAGAAGGCCTGCTCCTATTATTGTTAATACCTGTGGTGATTTGGGAATACCCTTGGCAGTAACCCCCTTTGATACTTTTGTCACGATGGAGAAGATTCAAAAACAGCAGACACATATTACCTACAAGGATGTTTACAAGCTCAAACGCTTTGTTCAACTGCTGGGTGGTGATGAGGCAATACAAAAAATTGTTTTTCAACTTGACGAACTCGATAAGTTTTAGGAATTGGAACAATGTCTTGGATTTTTAAAATAAACCATCTATCTGATATCGAGAAAGAGGGACTTTACCGGATTCTTATTCCTCCGTCTATCTTTCATCGTTTTCATATTCATCCTATCCTTTTTCTCAATGAAAAACGTGAACGGCTCGTCCGGTTTTATTGTCCTCCAAAAGATAATGCTACCTTGATTGAAGTTAAACAGGACCTTTCCGACCAGGATTCTATTTTCTTTGTGCAAGTCTCTGATACTAAAGACCGGACCCAAATTCGTTTGGATTTTATTATTGTCAATGATCCTCACAGTGAAAGGTTTAATGCTGATGTCGATACGCTGGGGAAGGATACTCTTTTTGGTCGAGCTAACCGAAACATCCCCGAAGAGATAAGGGCGATGCAGGCTGGTTTGGCCCCAGGCCAAGTAAAACACGGTTTACGACTCACCGGGGAATTTTTGCAGTGTTTAGAACACTTTTGTCGTATCTTAGGGATAAAGTCAATCTTATTGGATGGTCTTTTTTATCATAATTCCATAATTTATGAGAAGTATGGATTTTCTTATTTTGAAGGTTTTAAAATGATGAGACGGATTAATGAGCTTTTTCAACCCGGAAGCATTCTTTATGAAAAATTGGATGGATCAACGCCATTTCGGCAAATAGGTTTTCATAAAACAATAAGAGGACGGAGTTGGGCAATCCATGATGGGATTTTAAGAGATGTTGACGACGAATTAATCGAAGGGGGGTGGTCATCTCCTCAAATGTATAAAATGGTGGATAAAACCCGGCAGATCTGTTCTTTTTCTGATGCCAGTTATTGAAAAGATCGACCTTAAACTACACAATTAAATGGCTTTGTTCGTTAAAGAGGATATTGACGGTTTCTTTGGTTTAATGACAGATAATCTGATGCAGCTCATTGTCATCGGTGCTCTTTGTCAACAGGTTTGCGGTATAAGCGCAACAAAAGTTTTTGGGACAATCCTTCCCGGGGCAGCAATTTCAATTTTTATTGGTAATGTTTTTTACGCATGGCAGGCACGGAAGTGCTCTCGCCGAGAGAAACGTAACGATGTAACTGCTCTCCCGTTTGGCATTAATACTCCGAGTCTCTTTGCCTTTATATTTTTTGTTATGCTCCCGGTAAAATTAGAAACCGGGAGTCCGGAAATGGCTTGGAAGGTTGGCTTATTAGCATGTTTGGGAAGTGGCATAATAGAACTGGTCGGGTCTTTGGGAGCAGAATTTATAAGGAAACATACCCCTCGAGCAGCATTGCTTTCAGCGCTGGCCGGTATCGCGATTACTTTTATTGCGATGGATTTTGCTCTCCGGATTTTTGATCGTCCGCTGCTTGCCTTTTTACCCCTCTCAATCATTCTGATTGAGTATTTCGGCCGGATAAAATTTCCCTTTGGACTCCCCGGCGGATTGGTAGCGTTGAGTACCGGAACCGTTTTGGCCTGGGTGCTTCAGGCTTGTGGTTTTAGCTACATGGATCCCGTTGCTTTGCAAAACTCTTTGGCCCAATATCATCTTACGCTCCCCAGCTTTTCGGGGAGAGAGATTGGAGAAATGTTAACGACCGATTATGGGTGGAAATATTTTTCCATTATTTTTCCCATGGGGATCATTAATCTGGTTGGTTCGCTTCAAAATATAGAGAGCGCTGAAGCGGCGGGGGATCGTTTCCCGACGATGCCTTCTTTAGCGGTAAATGGCATCGGGACCATCGTAGCGTCTCTTTTTGGTTCTTGCTTTCCTACCACCATCTATATTGGTCATCCCGGCTGGAAAGCACTCGGCGCACGATCAGGTTATTCAATCCTGAACGCTTTTTTTATTAGTTTTATTTGTCTTTCAGGTTTGGTCAATCTAATATTCAACGTGATACCCATTGAAGCTGGAGCCGCCATTGTGCTTTGGATCGGTATCATCATGACCGCTCAGGCCTTTCAAACGACTCCCTTAAGGCATGCCCCGGCAGTTGCCTTCGGACTTTTTCCTGCGGTGGCTGCCTATGGAATTTCGGTTATGGAGAAAACGTTAGGGGTTGCCGGAAAAAGCTGGGGAGTAATTAGTTTGGATGTTTTTAAAAAAAGTGGTTTTTATATCTCGGGAATGATTGCTTTAGAGCGGGGTTTTATTCTAACTGCGATGATCTTGGCAGCAATAGTGGTCTATGTGATTGATAAAGATTTTTTTAAAGCAGCTTGCTGGGCGGTCGTTGGTAGCCTGCTTTCTTTTGTCGGGATCATCCATGCTTATAAAATAACTGGCAGTGGGATAGTAAGTGTGTTAGGGATAAATACTTCCCCCTATTTTGCGATAGGGTATCTGGTAATGGGGGGAGCTTTTTTCTTGACTGGTCTTATGACAAAAAATACGGAAAAGGCGCAATGAAAGAAGCGTTGTTTTATCAAAAATTGGATAAGAATGACGTTAAATGCGCCCTTTGTAATCACCGGTGTGTCATTCAAGAAGGGAAGAGAGGAATTTGCGGGGTGCGGGAGAATAAAGGAGGTATTCTTTATAGTTTAGTATACGGGAGATGTATTTCACAGGCGATAGATCCGATCGAAAAAAAACCCCTTTATCATTTTCACCCCGGGAGCAGTTCTTTTTCAATCGCTACGATCGGTTGTAATTTTAGCTGTAGACACTGTCAGAACTACAGTATTTCTCAGCTGGTTCGAGATCATGGGAAAATTGTAGGCGATGATGTTTTTCCTTATGAGATTGTAAAAACCGCAAAAAAATATCAGTGCAGCTCTATTTCTTACACCTATACTGAACCGACTGTTTTTTATGAATACGCGTATGACATCGCTGTGTTGGCACATGAGCAAGGACTTAAGAATATATTTGTTACTAATGGGTTTATAACCCCCGAAGCCCTCCGGAACATTCAGCCTTATTTGGATGGTGCCAATGTAGATCTCAAAAGTTTTTCTGATACTTTTTATAAAAATATATGCGGGGCAAGGCTTGAGCCGGTTTTAGAATCACTGCGATTATACAAGCAACTGGGGATTTGGTTAGAAATCACCACTCTCATAATCCCTACCTATAATGACTCGGGTGAGGAACTTAAAAACATTGCTGATTTTATTTTTCATCTCGATGCAAACATTCCTTGGCATATCTCTGCTTATTATCCAACCTATAAGCTTAATGATCAACCCCGGACTTCAATTCAAATTTTGAGAAAGGCGCGTGAGATCGGACTTAAAGCTGGGCTTCGTTATGTATATGAAGGAAATGTTCCTGGTGAAACCGGTGAGAACACCTATTGTTATTCCTGCGGCAACCTTCTTATTGAAAGAAACGGATTTAATATTTCGCGATACAAGATTAAAGAAGGAAGGTGTCCGGATTGCCAGGCGAAGATAGATGGAGTAGGGTTATCGTAAATGAAATCTAAAGCTATTATAAAAATACTTTTTTTCCCATTTTTTATTTTTTTCTGGTTCTGGAAAAGAATGCGGTCAATGGTACTATTGGCCTTTTTGATCGGATTGCTTGGTGTTGGTGTTCTTTGCGCTATGTACTTTTATTTTATTATTGCGCAGCCGGGAAAAGATTTTACGCGAAAAGTAATAATGGATGCATTATCGAGGGAAACACCGGTTTATTATGATGATGGGAAAAATTTGATTGGAGTGTTTTTTGAAAATGAACACCGTATTTATATAAAATACCAGGACATTCCCAAAGATTTTGTGAACGCCTTAATTGCGGCTGAGGACAAAAATTATTTTCACCACTCTGGGGTTGATCCGTTAAGTATTTTTCGGGCGGCTTTAGTAAACCTGAAATCAGGAAAGATCATTCAGGGTGGAAGCACGCTCACCCAGCAAACCGCCAAAAACCTTTTTAAACGGAGTGGGCGCACGTTTGAAGCTAAATTTGTAGAATTGGCGCAAGCGTTCAAGCTTGAAGCTCATTTCTCAAAAGAAGACATTATTGAATTTTTTACCAACCAGTTTTATGTAACCGGGACGGGTCGGGGATTAACAATCGCAGCAAAATATTTTTTTGACAAACCAGTAGACCAGTTAAATCTGCTGGAATGCGCCTTTATTGCTGGCGCAGTTCGGGCACCTAATCGGTATAATCCTCTCGTGCAACCCAATCAGGAAAAAAGGAAGATAGTTTTGGCACGGGCGATTGAACGAAAAAATTATGTCCTCCGGAATATGGCAAAGCTCGGCATGATGACCCCTTCACAGTACACAGAATTGCTCCAGGCCCCGATACCTTTTAAGGAAGGGAAGGTTTATTTTGATCTCAATGTAATCTTGGATTACATTCGTGAAGAGCTCCAATCGGAAAAATACCAACAAATTTTAAGTGATCAGGGCATAAGCAATATCGCTACCTCGGGAATTAAAATATATACCTTTGTAAACCAGGAGCTGCAACAAAAAAGTCATCTGATATTACGCAAGCACCTTTCGCAGCTTGAGACGTCGCTTTCAGGGTATAATAGACAAATTATTCAAGCCCGGTATGCTCATCTGGATATACCCCAAGTCATTGAACCGAAAATTGGTCAATTTGTATTTGGAAAAGTGGAAAACAAAATCGAAGAAGGAAAGGATTTAGGGGTTTTCGTGAGGGTGGGGGAGGCTATAGGAAAAGTTGACCAAGGGGGTTTAAAGGAATTGGCCTCTGCGTATGCAAAGTACAAGGTGGGGATGTGGGCGGAGTCATCCCCAAAGGATGTTAAAGAATTGTTATCTCAGATCAAGATTAATGATTTAGTATATGTTTATGTACGCGACAAGTTGCCGGATGGCATATTTTTATTTGACTTAGAGCAAAAACCAAAACTTGAAGGGGGGCTTTTGGTTTCACAGCGCGGTAAGATTCTGGCGATGGTTGGAGGTTTTGAAAACAGTTATTTTAACCGCGCAGTTGATGCCAAGCGTCAGATGGGATCTATGTTTAAGCCTCTGGTATATTCCGCAGCTTTGCAGTTAGGATGGAACATTCTTGATCCTTTAGAAAACCGGCGCGATATTTTTCTTTTTCAAAACCAGTTTTATTTTCCTCGCCCGGATCACGAAAGCCCTTATGAGAAAGTTTCTTTAGCATGGGCGGGAGCGAAATCTGAAAATGTAGCGTCGGTCTGGCTCCTTTATCATCTTTGTGATAAGCTTTCTTTTTCTCAATTTAAGCAGATTGCAGATTTGGTGGATTTGAGTCCCCGGGAAAATGAAGATTATCTGGTTTTTCAAAAACGAATCCGAGATTCGTGGGGCATTGGGGTAAATGAGAGTGACCTTCGAGAATCGGCTTTCCAAGCTGCGAAGGAAGAAATGGTTACTGATCTTATTTTTGAGGGAAGAACCAAGGAGGCTGAAGCATTAAGGGTTTTAAAGTACGGAATAGGGTTTGATGAATACCGGCCAGACCTGGTATTGGAAAATGAGGAAGATGTCTTGGAAAAAGAAATTGAAGATAGGTTATTGAAAGAACATTTTTTGCGCTTCGTTCGCCTCAACGATGAGATGCTTAAGAAATGGGATGAATTGAAAAGTACTAATCCTGCAAATTACGCTGATTTGTTGGATCGATTTTATTCTGGTGTGTCAGAAGGACATGAGGTCGTTGCTTACGGTGACGGTTTAGCGGAAAAAGGGTTTATTCCTTTAAGTTATGGAAAGGCGATCGAGCTTATCCATAGCGACTTTTCTGCGGGAGAAATTCTGATTGAGGGGAAAATCCGCGCCGTGATAGCATCCAACTTAGGTGAGTCTCTGGAAAAAGAGCTCAAAAAGATAAAAGTGAACCGTGCCTATGATATGATAACGCTTTGGAAGATCAGGGACTACCGAGTATTGGTTGGACTTCTTTACGTGGTAAAACTTTGTGAAAGTTTAGGCATCAATACCCTATTAGAGCCAGTCCTTTCTTTTCCGTTGGGACCAAGTGCGGTTAGTGTTCTGGAAATTTTGCGTGCCTATACCACCTTTACCGATGGAAAACAATATACTGTGCAGGGCGATTTTTCTCAGGAAAGCTCTATTATTATAGACAGGATTACTGATTCCGAGGGGAAAGACATTTACCGTTACCTGCCAGAGGATAAACCAGTCCTTGATCATCATATTACTTATATGATAGCGCAAATTTTAAAAAATGTTGTAAACTATGGGACCGGCAATAAAGCTCAAGATTCGATTAAACTCGAGGTAGAGTTGGGAGCGCGTGGCAATACGTTGACCTTTAACGTCCCCACCCTCGGAAAGACAGGCACAGCAAATGAATATAGTAACTCAAGCTATATCGGCTTTATTCCGACTTTTTCCGAAAAAGGTTTTGATTTGTCTTTGCCAAACTCCTTTGTGGTTGCTGCTTATGTTGGATATGATGATAATGCTCCGATGAAAAATAATCATTTTCGGATTTTTGGTGCTTCGGGAGCCTTACCGGTTTGGATTGATGTGGCGAATGAAGTCACGAAGAATCAGCTTTTTTATAAAAGTATTGATCCCGCTGACTTTGCGTTTCTTTCGGGAAATAACCTTTTGTTGCCAAACCCTGAAGGGGCAATTGCCGTTCCGGTTGATAAGGGGAGCGGGTTACCTCTTGTTTTAGACTCACCGTTAGAAAGTTTGGAGGGTGAAGCAATAGTGTATTCTTATGGACAAGTAGACGGTAACTCATTTAAACCGCAGAGGTTTTTTACTCCATTTCAAACCAATCGACTTAGCACCCAGAGTCCTTGGTAGTAAAAAGGAGGTCACGGATGGTGTTTTGTTGCGCAGTACGATGGTGTTTTTTCTTAATGATACTTATTACGGTTAGTTGCGCTTATCCTGAGGGCATGAGGGTTAAAGAAGTTTCTTCAGAACCAAAAGCTCAGCAAGAATCTTTTCAAGAAAAGGCTCAAAAACTTAGGCTCCAAAAAGACCAAGTGATTTGGGAAGACACGCTCAATAAGATTATAGAGGCTCTTCAGACAGAAATTGAAAAAAATAACCTTTCGCTTCACGAGGGACGATCACCGGAAGACGATGCGTACCTTGCTAAAAAAAATGAAATGCTTGCGGGTTATCTCGAAGATTTGAAACGGATTAAAATCCTGCAGCAAAAATTAAAAGTTGGAGACACTGCTTTGTCACGCGAAATATTTTATTTAGATTTGGTTGATCATTATCTTGCAACGTTAAAATCCGCCGAATCGTTACGCGGCAAGGAATATCCAAATGGAATAAATACTCAAAAATTAGAGGATGAGATTTCCAGTAGTTACCAGAAAAATAACTACTACAAAGTAGTAGATTCTTATGATCAACTCGCTAAGATTAAACCTGAGAGAAAAATAAATTTTAACAGCAAGGCCTACTATGCGCTATCCCTCGCTCGATTGAACCAAGGGGAAGATACTCGCCGCCTTATTGAAGAACTTTTATCCAAAGATTTTTCCCTAACCTCAGAAAATGCACCGTTATGCTTTGCACTTGGAGAATGGCTGATTAATAATGGGCAGACCCAACGTGCACAGGAGATATTCCAGAAGCTTAATGCTTTTTATATGAATGAGGAAATATGGTATGCAAAAGTAAAGGGGAAGGCAGCGCTTTTGCAGACCGGACCTCAGGATATAACGGTAAAAAACAAAATTGATCAAGCGCGTGCGCTTTTTCAAGAGCAAGGTGATTTTCTGAGGGCATATCAATTAGGCATTGTAGCGCAAAGGGAATGCTTAGACCTTGCGTGTCAGAGCCGAGTTCAAGATTTTCTTAATCAGTTAACTGAACAAGGGAGGAACCAGATCGATGCGAAACTTAAAGATATAGATAACGACATTAAAATGTCACAGTATTCAGAAGCACAAGCACTCTTGTCCTCGCTTAAAAAGTCTTTTCCTCCTGGGGAATACCCTTTTTCAATGCAGGAAAAAATTGCGCTTATTCCTAAAACGGAGGCGCTATTAAAAGGGAATAAACAAGTTGAATTGAGCGATGAACCGGGGAAACAAAAATTGGAAAGAGCAAATCGTTTACTCGAATCGGAAAATTTTGAAGAGGCCATCGCACTCTATGAACAACTTGAAGGTACTGCCTATAAACCTGACGCTGAAGAAAAGAAACTTTTAGCTATCGATGGTCTGGCTCGTACACGAAGGCTAAAGGCGGGTCAGTTGTTTCTTCAAGCCAAGAGTTGCACCAATATAGAGCAAAAAAAGAGTTATCTTCTTGAAAGTTATAACCTTCTAAAAAACGTTTTGGATAAATACCCGAATAACANGTATGCAGATAGGATAATAAAAAATTTAACGGATGTCCGTTCGGAAATCGAAAAAGTTTATCCTGAGTTCTTTTNCGAGGAANGATCACAATTTCGTGGCAAAGAACCAGGTGGCATTAGNAAGTAATAGCACCAAACAATAAGATTATACCATATGGGGTATCTTTTTTATAATATTCTGTCCATCATAGCATTCCCCGTTCTTGTGGTAGCCTTAGTAGTCAGAAGGAAGTACCGCGAGGGCTTAGGCCAGAGGATGGGGTTCATCNCAAAATCAGTTCACGATCAACTCAAGGGCGTTCACCCTATTTGGATCCACGCAGTTTCAGTGGGTGAAGTTATCGCCTCGATACCAATCATCAAAAAGATTAAAGAAGCATATCCCCAAAAAAAATTAGTGCTCTCAACGATTACTCTTACCGGAAATGATACTGCCCGGAAAAAAATTCCCGAAATAGATTTTCTTATTTATTTCCCTTATGACTTTTTTTTTATCGTAAAAAAAGTGCTTACGATCATTAACCCTTGTATTTTCATTCATACTGAGACTGAAATTTGGCCCAACTTTCTTTTTTTTCTTCATCAAAGAGAAATACCATCAGTAATTGTTAACGGTCGAATTTCGTCTAAATCATGTCGCCGCTATAAGCTTTTTGGATGGTTTTTTAAAAAAGTTTTTAATAAAGTGTCAGCTTTTGGGATGCAATCTTTGGTTGACTATCAAAGAGTCATTGATATTGGAGCTGATCCTCAAAAAGTTTTAGTCACCGGTAATATGAAGTTTGACCAAAAAACTCCAGATGTAAATGACAGGCACAAAGAAGAACTTCTAAACGAGCTTAATCTGGTATCGGAAGATAAAATTTTTATTGCCGGCAGCACGCATTCTGCTGAAGAAGATATTATTCTTGAAGTTTTTCAGCAACTCATAAAAGAATATTCGAATTTGATTTTGATTTTAGCTCCTCGTCATCCCGAACGATTTTCCGAGGTAGAGAAATTAGTGAAAAAAAAGGGTTTTGTTGTCTACCGAAAAAGCCAAATTAAAAAATACCAACATTTATTAAGACCTCAAGTAATTCTCATGGATACTATTGGTGAACTCGCTCAATTTTATAGTATCGGTGAAATTATCTTTGTGGGAGGAAGTTTAGTCAATATTGGAGGACATAACATTTTAGAGCCTTTAGTTTATAAAAAACCCGTTATTTTTGGGCCCTATACCCAAAATGTTTCCGAGTTTGTTAACGTATTAATAGAATCTGGTGCCGGCATCCTGGTTACCACAAAAAATGATTTATTATTTCAAGCACAAAAACTTTTGAATAATAAAGAAGAAGCCCAAATGCGTGGTGAACGGGGTTTTCAAGTGATTAAGGTTAACCAGGGAGCAACCGAAAAAAATTTCGAAATAATAAAACGTTTTCTTTCTGATTGACGTTTGATTAATGCAGTAAGAAAGAAAAGCTAACGGAGGTAGGAGAGCACTTTTGGTAATGGACGATCTTTCCCCATAAGGTCCTCACCATAGTTTACACTTGCCAGGGTTTTTAAGTCTTTTAATACTCTTTTGTCTCCTACAAAAGTAACTTTTTCTATTTTTTCCCGAGCGATTTTTCCTCCGGCCCACGTTAAACTCAAAACGCTTTTGGCATCAAATTTATCTTGTCCCACTACCATATAAACATCTGAGCCATAATGGTTAACCACCTTTGCAACTAACGTAGATGGCCGAAGATGAAAACCCAAATCTTTAGGGACCGGCAATTCAATTGAATCCATCGCCGTATATTCTTTTAGTAATTCATCGGCCAACATACGGCCGGATAGCATCATCACATTAATGTAGTAAAGCGCCCAATTGATAGTACAGTTTAAAATATTATTCTGGGTAATAGATTTTTCAAGAATACTGTTTATTTTTTCATGGCGCTCATAAAAATGCGCTAATACACGCGCAAGCTCAAGGAGGTGCAGAATGGATGAGATATATGTCCGTAAGCGGCTAAAACGGGAGTCCTCATTTTCCAAGGCCTTGTCTTTTACATAGGTGTCATAAACTGACTCTAAATTATGCATAACCAATTCAAATCGTCTGATTCTCTCTTCATTAATTTTTTCGGGAATCATTTGTGAGAGTATCTCTGAAGGATACTGTTTGTTACATCTGAGATCATGAAATTGACTACTTATGTTGAGATATTTGGAACAGATCTTAATTATATTTTCTCTTTTATTTTTTACTTCTCCTTCATCCAAATTTTGCGGGAGAAGCTTATTCGATGGGATATCGTAGTAATAAATTTCTGTGAGTCCTCTTGGAGGAAAAGAGATTTTAAGCCTCTGCGCTTCTATTCTTATAAGTTCAAAAATTTTTAGTAAGGTTTGATTAAAGTAATGTTTAGTATCCTTCGTTTTATCAAAATATTCATTAAAAAATTTTTGGTCTTCAGGGGGAATGAGGCTTTTTTCGATATGCTCAATGAGAAATGCAGCAAATCCAAAATTGCGTGCTGAAGCAACTAATTCCCTAAAATAAGACCACGCTCGATTGCTTTTTGCCCCATGAGCATCCAAAAAATCTTCCAGGTCTCTAGACACCGTAAGAATCGCGTAAAATAATTTTTTATTAAAAACCTTCTCGTTACTTTTTAAATCTTCCAAAAAAAGGCTTAGCCGAAGAACGTCAGCGGCAGCATTTTGAACCAGCTTCAAAAATTCCTCTTCCGAGATGATTTCCATGAGATGTGTCGTGGTCGACTTTGGAATTTCTCTTCTCTTTTCTTTTTTGTTCAAACAAGCCTCCGAAACTATTTTTAGAAAAAATGTTTTTGCATTATATCAAAAAAACAATCTTAAGGAAAAAGAAAAATTTTTGAGATAAGTGAAGTGAAAAGTAGCAATGAGGAGGGATAAGATTTTATTCACGGATGAAACGATATATCGTTCAGCAAAAACTCATTACTCTTTATAATGGACCGAAGCTGCGTAATTAAAAATTATTCTTGGGTTGGTTTTAAGAAGAATTGCATTTTAAGCCCAGCGATTTCGATTATATCACCATCTTTAAGCTTAAGCTGGCCCTTTACTGATTCGCTATTTACCTTTGGGATGGCTCTTCCCTCAGAATGAGAGAGAAAGTATCCGGCTGGTCTTCTGCTGATAACAGCGGAAATATTGGGTAGAAATAAGCCTTTTATTTTTATTTCCGCCTCCTTACCCTTTCCAATCATGGTGATGCGTTTTGATAAATCTACCTCACCTTGACCTTCGCTATCCGATATAAAGGTTAGCGCCCCAACCAATTCTCCCACCTTGTCCACCCCTTTTTTAGCAGCAGCTTCCTCAAGTAACTGCTGCTGAGTGCGCATATCGAGCATGACCGTTCCTTCAGGTGATCTCAATTCTGAGGTGCCGGATAAAGGAGATTTCTTCGGTACTCTTTCATCTATATATACCAGAGTGTGTTTACCAATCGTGATAAAGTCGTTATTTTTGAGGATCCATTTTGATATTTTTTGCCCATTTACAAAAGTTCCATTTAAACTGTTAAGATCAATCAGAACATAATCACCATTTTCTCGAATTAATTTAGCATGATGACTTGAAACCGCCATATTATCAACCTTGATGGTGTTATCGTCAACTCTTCCAATAGTCACCATCTCATCTTCCAATGCATATTCTTTTAATACTGCTTCCTTGAACTTTAAAGTAAGCTTGGGCATAGATAAAAATCCTCCAAATGCTTGGTAAGCCTTATTTAGACAATTTCATAACCGTTTTTTTGTTTTTAGTCAATCCTTTTCACACGAAAATACGAAAAAACCCTGTCAAAAGCCGAATACAAATATTGGGTCAATTTTTTTCTTGAACGACATTTAATATTAACTAAAATGGCAGTGATATTATCCTTTCCTCCTTTTTCATTTGCCTTATCAATGAGGTTTTGGACAGCTTGATCAAAGAGGTGACGACTTTTTAAAATAATTTCAAGAAGTTCATCATCAGTAACGAGGTCGGTGAGTCCATCAGAGCAAATAAGAAATAAGTCGTTATTAAACGGAATAAGTTCATCTACAGTGGGAGTCAATAATTCTTCTGCTCCCAAGGCTCGCGTAATAATGTTTTTCATCTCTGACTTTTCTGCTTCTTCTGCGCTAATAATACCTCTTTTAAGCTGCTCCATAACTAAGGAATGATCTTCGGTGAGTCGTTCAATAGAATTTTCTCGAATAAGATAAATTCGGCTGTCTCCGACATGAGCAATGGCAATATTTTCTCTCCCCAGAAGCAGGGAAGCTACCGTAGTGCCCATTCCGAAGTATTCCGGTCGTGAGTTAGCTGCTTCGTAAATAATCTGATTAGCTAACAAAAGGCTTTCATTTAGAATCTGTACTTCTCGAGATAAATTTTGGTTATCTGCCAACGGTTTATCTTTTATAGAACGGATAACATTTTCTTTAATGGTATTAAGGCCTAATTTGCTTGCCACTTCACCTGCTAAGTGGCCGCCAATACCATCTAACACCATAAAAAGGCCTATGCTTTCATCAGCCAAAAAGCTATCTTCATTAACCTTTCTTTTTAGACCCAAATCAGATTTTGCGGAGAATGAAGCTATCATATTTTTTTAATTATTATAATGTTAGTAAAAAAGAAAACGGAAAATAATTTCCGCTGATTTTGAAAAAGCGTGGATGTTTGTTTGGGCCTCATTGAAGGCTGTAATTATTTGAGAGGTCATGTGAAGAATAATGTTTTTAGGTTGCTTTATTCTTTTTTTAAAATTAGCCTTGGAAGAAAAGGTTTGAATACTTTTTTTAGAAAATTAATTTGATTAATTTTTCTTAATATTTTAAATAATTGAGAATAAATATTATGTCAATATAAATGATTTGGAAGTTCTTTAAAATTTAAAAATTATGGGCTTTATCTAAAATCATAAACCCAAGAACAAAAAAAGTTTATTTTAAATATATCTTGTGATATAAAAAAGATTAAAGATAATCAGATAAATTATCTGATATTTTATGTTTTTTTGAAATAGGTTAAATTTTATAGTATTATTTTTAAAAACTATACTTAAAAGTTAAATTATTACAAACCCACTAAAAATATAAGAGATTTTTTGAAAACGGAGAAAAATTAACCGTGAAGTTTTTATCATTTTTAAAGAAAAAAAAATCTGGTGAAAAAACCCTTGATGAATATTTGCAACTAGCTAAAAATGAACCTGATAATATTGGGGTTCATATGAAAATAGCTGACTTGTATTTAAAAAAAGGGAAAAAAGAGGAAGCCGTAAAAGAATATCTTTATGCTGCTGAAACCTATGCCAAGGAAGAACTTTACCAATTGACAATGTCAATTTACAAGACAGTGCTTTCTCTTGACCCAACTTTGGTAAATGTCTATTTAACGCTTGCTGAGCTCTATCAAAAGCTTGGTTTTATAGGTGATGCGGCAGCTACCTATGAGAAATTGGCTCAGTATCTTCTAACTACCGGGAAACCTTTTGAAGTCAGAAATATAATTGAAAGGATGATCAACCTTGACCCCTCGAATCGATTCATTAGAGAAAAAGGGAATAAATTTCTTGTGGCCTTAAAGAAGGGTTCTCATAATAAACAAGATGGCGAAGAAGAATTAATCGAAGTTGGGGAAAATCAACCCGAGTATATAAAGATTGTCCCTCCTGAAGAAGGGTTGAGGGGAAAAAAATATTTTGATCTGGGTTCTCAGTTAGATGATGGTGAGGAATTAATCATATCAACGGATAAAACTGAAACAGCCAAAGATGAGTCCTCAATGGAGGTGAACAAAGTCTTTGAAGGCATTATCAAAGATATTGCAGAAAAACCTAAGGAAGAAGCTTTTAGACTCCATTACGAACTTGGGATAGCATATCAACAAATGGAGAGGATTGACGAGGCAATCGAGGAATTAAAAAAAGCTTTAGATGATCAGGACGTTAAAAATGATTGTTTCCGGCGGTTAGCTACTTGTTTTCGAGAAAAAGAAATGTATAAACATGCTATTAATGCGGCCAAAAGTGGCTTAAAAAGCCGTTTTGTTTCTCAGCGAGAGTTTTTAGAATTGAATTATGAGTTAGGTTTAACCTATGCGGAGATGAGGGAGTCAAAAAAAGCTCTCGAGGTATTTAAGGATATCCAAAAGGTTGATCCAGGTTACAAGGACACAAAAAAAATTTTAGAGGAATTATCGAAAGGATAAAAACTAATGGTTGTGTTTAATCCATCGAAAAGGGAAATAGGAGCTAAGATAGTTTATTATGGTCCTGCTGCTGGTGGTAAAACTACTAACCTTCATTTTATCCATAACCGGCTAAATCCGAAACAGAGAGGTGATCTTATCTCTCTGGCCACAAAAGACGATAGAACACTTTTTTTTGATTTTCTTCCTTTGGACCTTGGGACGGTAAAAGGATTTAATGTTCGATTTCACCTCTATACAGTTCCTGGTCAAGTTTACTATGTTTCGACTCGGAGAGCAGTTTTAACCGGGGTTGATGGAATTGTCTTCGTGGCCGATTCACAAGAAGAAAAATTGGCGGAGAACATTGAAAGCTTAGAAGACTTGGAAAAAAATCTTCTTTATTATGGGAAGAAGATTGATGACATCCCGATGATTCTCCAATACAATAAGAGAGATTTAAAAAAAATTTTCAGTATTCAAACCTTAAACTCAAAGCTAAACCGACGCAAACTTTCTGTGATTGAATCAGTAGGCTTAAACGGAAAAGGGGTAATGGAAACCCTTACCGATATAAGTAAAGCAGTTTTAGAAAGCTTAGAAGATTCTTCCAAAAAACCCAAGATAAAGCCACCAACCCGTTCAGCACCTTTAATTCCGGGTGCCACTAAAATTTCATCCCCTTTACCAAAGAGTGATGTAGAATCTCTCATTGAATTGGAATCTGAGGAAAAGGTTTTTGACATTGAAAGACTTCGAGCTGAAAGGCGTGCGACCATTGATAGATTATTAAAACAAAAGGAGCAAGCAAAAACTCAGTCAGAGCCCGTGGATTTCAAAACAACGAAAGGCGCAGAAAAGTTTGACAGTGAAAATGTCCTTGGCACCGGAGAAACCGAGGCAATTGATCAAGAGTTTACTGAGGAAGATTTTGGAAATGAACTTGATATATCGGAAGAAGGATTCGAGTTCAATGGCATAACAGATGATATACCGATTTCAACCGAGCCAGATTTAGAAGCCAAAGAAAAATTTGCGAATGAGATTGATTTACTGGAGTCCAAGGAAGAAGACAAAGGTATAGCATTAGAAACGCAAGGAACTACTGATTTTGACATTGCGGAAAATAAAACGGACAGTGAAGAGATACCTTTAGATCTCGAAGAGTCTCCGGAGTGGATTGAGCTTGAAACTGAGGAAGCTCCGAGAGCAGCTCAAGGAGATAAAGATGTTAGAGATAAGGCGCAATTCTTGCAAAGTGAAGATTTAACAAATGACGGCCGCAAGGCGTCATCAACAACGGGTAGAATTGAAATTATTAGCTGTGGTGCCCCGGAGAAAATTTTACCCGCTTCAATAAAATTACCTATAACCCTTCAATTGGGCAATGTTCATAAAAAGGCAAAACTTACTATTACGATAGATTTAGAAGAGCTTATTTGATGAACCACCTCTCCCGACAACGGGAGTGACCTGACTATGCATAAAAGATTGGTTGTTTTGAAGAGGCCTTTTTACTTTTCTCTATTTTTTTTACTCTCCTTCTTGTTCTCTTTATCTTTTTTTGCGTATTCTCAACAAAATATTTTACCTCAGCCAGGGGAAGACGTTTTTGCAAAACACGAGGAAACTTTTAAACCTTCAGAAACAATAGGACTGAAGAACCTCGAAGAAGACTTTCCCCTTCCTTTTCCTCAATATCCTTTTTTATCTAATTTCATAAAAACAATTATTCCCGGACACATAAAATTTGATGACACTACTTTGAACTCAATTCATGAGTACCAGTTGAATAACGGGATAAAAAATTTTACAACCGTTGCGAGCTTTTTGGTTAATGAGTCTCAGAAATCGATTCGAAGCGGTGAAGCCTCTGAGGCTATTCGCCTTGCCAAAGCAGCAAAAAATATAGCCCCTGATTTTCCCCAACCCTCCTGGGCTTTAGCTCAGGCCTATGGAGCAGAAAATAGATTTAAATTTTTTCGGGTTATTGGAGAATATTTAGAAGGTGATCTGATCGCTTTAAAAAATTTTAAAACCTTAACCCTGATTGCAAGCAATTCTTATTTTATTTTTTTCTTTGCTTTCTTCCTAACTATCATTGCGTTTTCTTTTGTTCTCCTTATTAAATATTATAATTTATTAGCAAAAGATAGCGGTGATTTTTTTTCCCAAAAGACCTATGCTTTACCGGGATATGTATGGGCTGGTATTATTGTTAGTCTGCCAGTTATCTTGGGCATCGGGCCTATTTTAATTGCTTGCTACTGGCTGGTTATTCTGGCGTTATATGCGAGCAAAAAAGAAAAACAAGCTATTTTTAGTATAGCCTTGCTTTTGGTTTTATCACCTTTGGCTTTTGAAACTGCTGCCTCAATGGTGCTCATCAATCAAGAAGGGTTAATGGATTCGCTTTACAAAGCTAATTATGAAGATTGGTCACAAGAAACAGAAAAAAAACTGGAGGCCTATCTAAAAACACATCCACGTGATTTGGATGTTATTTTTACGTTAGGATTAATTAAAAAAAGATGGGGAAGCTTGGAAGAAGCGAAAAGATATTATACTACATTCTTGGAAAGTAATCCGTCGTCGGGGGTAGTCATTAATAATCTGTCGAATGTTTACTTTGCCCAAGGAAAATTGGAACAGTCCGAAGCTGCCTATAAAAGGGCCGTCAGTATCATTAATAACAAAGCTTCTTTTCATTATAATCTTTATCGGGCATATCTTGAACTTTATAAGTTTTTAGAAGCCCGAAAAAGAGAAGAACTCTTTATTGCCCGAAGGCTCGACCCTCAGCTGATTGATTATCATCTTAAAAAAATTTATAGTCCTGCTACTTATAATCGCATTGTAATTGACGAGACCATTACTTTNAAAGAATTTTGGAATCGAGTATTTCAGGATTCGGAAGAAAAGAAGATGGTGGTTTATTCTTTATGGCCGNTTTTTTTCAAAGGAATACCTTATGCCTATGGAATTTTTTTCTTTATTTTGCTTTCTTTGTTTATCTTTGTTCTTCTTTTTCATCAGGAGGCTGGGAAAAGTTTATCAACTCGGTGTCATCAATGTGGAAGGCCAATGAAAAGAAGAAGGCTTTTGAGTAAGGGAGACATGGTTTCTGAATTCTGTTCTCATTGTGTCAATAGTTATATTCAAAGAGTTAAACGTGATGCAAATGTTAAAGGCAGAAGGATTGAGGAAGTGGGAAAACATCAAAGGCGTCAAACGTTAGTGTGGAAATTTTTAACGTTTGGATTTCCGGGAAGCGGTCAGTTGTGGTTAGGCTTTACCGGGATAGGAATATTGTATGTTTTTATTTTCTTTTGTTTTATTATAAAAATCTTTTTTTGGAACGGTTTCGTGAACGATCCTTTCTTATTGAATTATTCAGACTCTTTTTTAAAAATTATTTTTTTTGGTTTTTTATTTCTTTTATTTTATTTCTTTGTAAAAATTAAAAGTTATCAAAAAAAAGAACTTTCCAACAAAAACTTTATGCAAATTATGGAAGACTTCCGGATGAGAAGTCAAAAACAAAAAGATCAAACTGAAGAGCAGGAAACGAGCAATAACATTAAAAAGGAAACCCCATGGCATTAAAGGGTAAAATTGATGACTTCGGCATAGTGGAGATTTTTCAGCTGATCAGTCAACAACAAAGGTCTGGCGTGTTAACGATTCAGAGCAGCGGAAAAAAGGCCGACGTTATTTTTGTAAATGGCATGATCTCCAAAGCATGTCCTTTTTATTTATCACTGAAAAGGGATCCATTTGGAGATGCAGCGGTCAAGGCTCGGTTAGTTACTGAAGAAGAGTTACAAAGGGCCTTGGCAAAACATAATGAAAGTTTTAAAAACTTGGAAGAAGTGTTCTTGGATATGAATCTGTTGAGTGTAGGTCAAATACAAAAAATAAATAGCTATTTATTAGTAGAAACACTATATGATGTTCTCCAGTGGAAATCGGGAGATTATGAATTTAGTCTTAAGGAAATTGAGCATGACAAGAGATTGAGCGCTATGATTGCTACTGAGCATATCCTTCTTGATCTCCTCCGAATGATAGATGAAGAACCAGAACTTTACCCAAAAATATCCCATTTTGGCATTGTCTTTCAAAAAAATCTCCTGGGTGAAAAAACTTTGGCAGGTATTGATGAGCTAACTATTAATGAAAAAACTATTTATCGTTTAGTTGATGGGATAAAAACTACTCAAGATATTATTTACCAAGGTGTATTGGGGAGATACAATACTTTAAAAGCATTGCACAGCCTCTTAGAGGGGCATTTTATTAAAAAAATTGCGGCAAAAAGAGAGCCTTATTTAAAACCTCCAATCAAAAAAAAATACTGGCAATACATTTCCTATGGGATTTTTCCTATAATTATCGTTTTGCTTCTATTAGGACTACGATTACTCTTGTCTCCTTCGTTAAGCGAGGATGTTGCCTCATATAAAAAGGTCTTTGCCGAAACTCAATCTCAAAAGATAAAAAATGCATTAAATGTTTATTTTTTAAAAAGTGGTAACTACCCTGTCAGCTTAGAAGATTTAGTACATGCTGGTTTAATTAAAAAAGACGATCTTACGTATCCAGGGGGAGTTAAATATGGTTATCATCTCCAGGCAGATGGCAGCTACCGCTTGGAAGATGCTCCTTTGTGAACATTGTTTTATCAATAGACCATAAGACGTGGTCTCTGGCGTTAAGACTTTCGTTTCACCCAAAGAAGACAATCTTACCCCCACATTTTTCAAGCAACTACGTAAATCATATTTTGATAATTCCAAGAAAAACTTTTAATGGTACTGATCGTTAAGTTCTCCCTGATCATGTCAGTACCTGCCCTTGATACGCACTTATTATGTTAAATAATGCCTTTTTTCTCTTTGGTGGGGAGATGGGTGGAATACACATTAACTGTTTGGAACAAGAACCAGATTGAAAATTAAAAAAAATGGAAATTATTTCTCAAAAAAAACTCATTAAAGACTTTTCAATTCTGCCTCGTAAAAATATGGGGCAGAATTTTATTGTTCAGGAAGAAATCCTCAATCGCATTGTTGAATGTTGTGCTTTTACTAAGGAGGATATCGTCGTTGAAATCGGTGCGGGGCTGGGTGGTTTAACGTGCCGTTTGGCTGAACAGGCAAAAAGGGTATTCGCGATTGAAAAAGACGGAAAATTAGCAACCCTNTTACGAACAAAGATTATACGAAAGAGTAATGTCAAAATAATCCATCAGGACGCCCTGCGTTTCGATTACCAAAGAGCTGCCAACGAGGCAGGCCAGGCTTTAAACGTGGTGGGAAATTTGCCTTTTTATATTGCGTCTCTTTTAACCATCGAGCTTTTAAAAAAAGGAGATCATATTTCACGAATGATACTTATGTATCAGAAAGAAGTTGCCGATAGGATAACTGCCCAACCAGGAAATAAAAAATACGGTTTTTTAACTTTAATGGCAAATCTTTATGCGGATTCGGTGGTGGTGCTTTCAGTGGGAAAAGAAGCGTTTTATCCTCGGCCAAAGGTGGAATCAAAAGTAATAAAATTTAACCTCCTGCCATTTCCCCGTGAACCCCTCGAAGATGAAAATTTTTTTGCAGTTTTCGTTAAAACATTGTTTTCTCAAAGAAGAAAAACCTTAAAAAACGCGATTAAAGCAATCGGGACTTTTTCGTCTGAATTTATCGAAAGGCTTTTCACGGAAGGCACGATTGATCCTAACAAAAGGCCGGAGACCCTAACGTTAAAAGAATTTGTTTTTCTGAGTAACCAATTATTTTTACACTTAAAAATGATGAATCCTTAATCAATCTCTTCTTGCTGGTCAAAAGGCCACAACTTTTTTATTTAGATAAAGTATTATAGTTTAAGCAGGTTAATAAAATAAGTTGACTTATTTCTTGAAATATATTATGAACCTTATGAATATCTTAAATTTTAGCATATTTTTCTATGCAAGCATTTTTGAATTTTGAGTTTCCATACGAAAAACAGAAACTATCCTTAGGGTCTCTAACCACCATTGGAAGGAGCAAAACAAATGATTTGGTTCTTCCTGACCCCAAAGTTTCCAGAAATCATTCCTTACTGCGTTGCCTTGGTGAAGATAAATACTATCTTGTTGATATGGGAAGCGCCAATGGAACCCACCTCAATGGAAAGAGAGTAATTGTACCGATCCTCCTTAAATCCGGTGATGTTATTCAAATTGGTTCAAATTTTTTAATTTTCCAGATCGAAAATGCTGATCAAGAAATTCCGTCAGATTTTATTGGTAATGAAGCCGCTGACTCAGAAACCACGATTACCTATGATGTTCCGTTAGTCCAGGAAGTAACGGTACTGGTAGCGGATATTCGTGATTACACCTCAATGTCCGAGCAATTACCCATAGATCTTTTGGCTAAATTATTGGGCGAATGGTTTCGATCGGTTAATGATGTTATTGAAAGGAATGGCGGTGGAGTTGATAAGTTTATTGGCGATGCGGTTATGGCATGTTGGTTAATTAATGAAAAAAATCCGGAACAAGATGTAAGAAATACTTTGAAGGCAGCGTATGAACTTCATGTTGTAACCGAGTCAATAAATCAATCTTACCCTCAACTGCAAAAACCATTGCAAATAGGGGTAGGGATTAATACTGGAGAAGCTGTGGTGGGAGACATGGGTTCCGGCCGTCTGCAAGATTATACTGTTTTAGGTGATTCAGTTAATCTTGCGTTCCGTTTAGAGAAGGCTTCCAAAGAGTTAAAAACTGACCTTGTGATCAGTTCGAATTCCTTTAGCTATCTTCCCCGACATTTTTGGGACAACCATTTAAGCTCTATTTCCGTTAAGGGAAAGGATGAACCAGTCAGAGTATGTATGTTGAAATTCCCAGAATTATTGGAAGTGATAACATAACGCATTAAAACAAAAAAAATAATTTTAAAAAGGGGACAATAGGGGAAACTCTAATTCTCAACAAAAAGAGCTGAAAATAATAATAAGCTTTTTTTAAAAAGAATAAAATTTAATGATAAATTAAGATATTTTGGGGAGCATATCTATGATAAAACAAAAACTTATAATTTTAACCGTGGTATTAGTTGTTCTCGTCACCTTATTGTCTATTTTTTTTATATCGCAGCTTGGGGCAATTAGCAAAATCCACCAAAAAGTTGCTGACATTACGGTTCCGCTGCAAAAAGTAACCTCAGCCATGACGGTTGATTTACTTGACGCTAAGCTAAATCTTTATAATTTGGTCAAACTGGATCGTGATCTTGAAAAATTCACGGCTCTAAAAAAAATAATCCAAACCAACCTCAATGAATATCAAATATTAGAACAGGCTCTTTTAAATGGTCATGAAGATCTGGGGAAAGAGATAAGGGGCCTAGAGGGACTTAAGGTGATGCCCTGCGATAAGGGTGGAGGAATAGAGAGTTTAACGAAAAATGCTTCTATTCAATTTGAAGATTTTAAAAACATTTGCAATCAAATCATAGACCAAAAAGGAGAGGAAGTTACGCTTACCAAAAGTTTCGGAGAGGCTGACAAAAAGGGAGGTGGCAATACCGGTGTTGTCAAAGATTTGGACGATAGTTTGGGTAAGCTTGCAGCTTCTCAAGATGATATTCAGTTTCAATCGATGATTTTTGATATCAAAAGATATCAGGATAAAATCATACGCGATCCGAATAAAAACGATATGGATGAAATAAAGATGGTCTTTGAAAATTTAATTTTGGTCGCGAATAATTCTGGGAAGCAAGCAGCTGCGAATTATTTCTCGCTTTATGAGGGTGTTGCTAACAAGTTGCTGCGGGTAGTGAACCTAAAAAATTCCATTGATCAGCTGAACAATAAAGACTTGGAGGATAAACATGACCTTTTGGGCCGAGCATTAACCGCTTTGGTAGCAAGAACGCATGACGAAATGATTCGGGATTCCTCTGAAGCCGCTGCTATGGAAAAAAATGTCAAATTATTTGCTATTATTATATGTATTGTAGTGATTGGATTTAGCAGTGTCTTTGGATATTTTTTCTCTGGCAATCTTACTAAAAAACTTGGCAAAATTATTTATAAATTGACTGAAAGTGAAGAACATTTGGCTACCGCTTGTGCCCAGGTTTCAAGTGCTAACCAGTCAGTTGCTCAAGGAGCGTCTCAGCAAGCTGCTTCCATTGAAGAAACATCTTCTTCCATGGAAGAGATGGCATCCATGACTAAAATGAATGCCGACCATGCCAACCAGGCCGATAAATTAATGCAAAACGCTTTGCAAGTCATGACTGAGGTCCAAAAATCGAGTGAGGATGTTGCTAATTCGATGAGCAAAATCTCTCAGGCAAGCCAAGAGACATCAAAAATTGTGAAAACGATTGATGAAATTGCCTTTCAAACCAACCTGCTTGCTCTTAATGCGGCTGTAGAGGCGGCCCGTGCCGGTGAAGCTGGCGCTGGCTTTGCGGTCGTAGCAAATGAAGTGAGAAATCTTGCGGGCCGGGCAGCTTCTGCAGCCAAAAGCACGTCGGATTTAATAGAAGGGATTGTCAAGCAAATCAATGAAGGCTCACAAATAGTCAAAAAAACCGGTTCACTCTTTAAGGACTTAGTTGGCAACGTCCGCAAAGGAGGTGAATTGGTTGCCGAGATTTCTGCTGCTTCAAAAGAACAATCAGAGGGGATAAATCAAGTCAACAAAGCAGTGGGTGACATGGACAGTGTTGCCCAGCAAAATGCTGCTAATGCCGAGGAATCAGCGAGTGCCGCCGAAGAAATGAACGCCCAGACGGAGAAATTAAAGACTATGATCAAAGAATTAAATAACATGGTTGGGGAGGGAAAGGTCGGATTCACGATGCAGGATGCTTCGTCTTTAAACGAGTCGAAAAACCCTATTCATAAGCTTATTTTTTCCAAGGTCAAAAAAAAGTTCGCAAATAACAAGAAAGCCATTCCCCCTCAAAGATCCTTGACTGATTCGGTGATCCCTTTTGATAAGAAAGAAACCAATGATTTTTAATCAGATAGTTTTTGCTTTCAAAAGCGGGATTAAAGATGGGTAGGGGACAGCATTTTCGTGCAGGGAAATAAAATAAATTCTCACACGCTTAAAGTTCTTGAATTTGATAAAATAATCAATTTTTTGGGTCGATTTGCTTCCAGCGACTTAGGTAAACAACACTGCCACAATATTCTTCCGCAGACAAATCCATTTTTGGTGCAAGAGAGACTTCAGGAAACAAGCGAGATGAAAGTTTTT
>JGI20214J51088_10000635_pt1 | contig 24237 bp, 21 predicted proteins | sample WetSurMetagenome_FD_51088 | JGI IMG/M metagenome (IMG submission 51088) | reverse complement strand
CGACTCCAGGCAGTGCGGGAAAGAGATGGCAAGGGAAAGGTTCGATAATTATATCCGGCACGATCTTAAAATCAACCTTGGTGATTTCGATGGATCCTTCAGGTCACTGGGTATTACACCTGACAGAAAAAAGAAAAGCGGTGTCAACGCAGCAATAATCAGGGAAAAGGGTGTCAATGGTGACCGGGAAATGGCTTATGCCTTATACCTGGCAGGCTTCGACGTCAAAGATGTACATATGACTGACCTTATCTCAGGTCGTGAGACTCTTGAAGATATTAGCATGATAGTCTTTGTCGGAGGGTTTTCCAATTCCGATGTTCTGGGATCTGCCAAAGGATGGGCTGGTGCGTTCAGGTACAATAAGAAGGCTAAGGATGCCCTGGCCGGATTCTATAAACGCAGTGACACACTTTCACTTGGCGTCTGCAATGGATGCCAGGTAATGGCTGAACTCGATCTTATTTATCCTGATCACAGTGAGATGCCCAGGCTGCTTCACAACAAATCAGGAAAATTCGAGTCAGCATTTCTTGGAGTAAAGATTGAGCCAAACAATTCAGTTATGCTTGGCAATATGGCAGGTATGGAACTGGGAATATGGGTTGCACACGGTGAAGGGCAGATGAGGCTTCCGTATGATGAATCAAAATACCGGATCCCTTTGAAATACTCGGCAGGAACCTATCCCGCAAACCCTAATGGCTCTGATTACAATGCTGCCGGATTATGTTCCGAAGATGGAAGGCACCTGGTTATGATGCCACATCTTGAAAGAGCTTACTTCCCATGGCAATGCGGATATTATCCATCTGACAGGAAAAACGATGATGTTACGCCATGGATCAAGGCGTTCGTCAATGCGAGGAAATGGATTGAATTATCGAACCACAGGGGTTAACGACACAGAGATAAGCTTTGAAAAATCAGCCTGTGATCCATTCTGGGGATTAAAATCCTTGGGCATGATCTTCTCACTGATAACCTGAATGTTGAACAGGCCTGTATCCTGTATATACATTGAGCCAAGAAAAGAATCGGCCCTGAAATACGGATAAGTAACTTCATTGGTATTGTGAATGATCTTATCGCATTTAGGATGCTTTTCAAGCCGTGCGTCCTGAATGCTTACCATCACATTGTTCTTGTAATTAAGGTTATTGGTGTCCTTTGTGGAGCTGGATATCCAGACATTATAGCGCCCCGACTTTGAAACCACCACATTCCATTCAGCTGTATTTCCCGAAGGATCAACCTCATTGTTATAACAGTCAGCGGTCTGAAGATATAGTGAGATTGTGCCATCAGCATTCTGCCTGACAACATTAATATCTCTCGTGCTTCCGGCCACCTTACTATTACTATTTCCACATGAATTAATGAGCAGCAGAACNGCTGCCATAAGAAACAAAAATACCACTCTCCTCATCTCATCAAAAATTACTCATCACTCCATTGAAACGCGGAACTTTTAATGGAATTGTGCTTAATAAAAGATTTTGACAAATTAAGGTGAAATTTTTCACATTTTAAAATCCACGGCTAAATCAGGCATCCTGCAAGAGTCTTTGCTCTTTTTTTTTTCTGCCGGATCAATAATTGCTGAAGCAACTATCTCTGAAATGTCTGCGACCTTTACTGATGTCACGGCTGCGAGTGTTTTTTTGCAGAGAGGGCACGAAGTTGCCAGTATATCAGGATTACCTTTAGTAAGTTCAGCTGCGACATCGGAGGCAATTGCCCGCCGCTGAGCATTGCTTATCTTCATATTTCCAAGGCTTCCGCCGCAGCAAAGACCATTTTCATCCTCGAAAGCGGTTTCCTGAAATTGTGCAACATGCTTTAGCACATCCTTTGGGGCTTTGTAGATTCCGGATCCCCTTCCAAGTTCACAAGGTGTATGATATGCAATTCTCTTTCTCATGAAGTTGAGCCTGAGCGACCCGTCAGCAATGAGCTTCTGAATAAACTCAGTATGATGAAGCACTTCTACATCGAGATAATAGCTTTCCCTGAAAACCTTGTAGCAGATAGGACATGAAGTTACAATAGTATGTGCACCCGATTTCCAGATGATCTGTGAGTTACGGTTTATAAGCTCCCTGGCCTCCTTATCCTGTCCGGAGAGCATAAGCGGCCTGCCACAGCAGATCCCGCCATCCTTGTCCATAAAGCTGTAATTCAGTCCTGAAGCATCAAGAATGGAAATCATGGAGTTCCTTATCGCTGGTGTCAGGTGGGTCATGCATCCTGCAAAATACAAAACATCAGCTTTCTCAACTTCCTGCTCAGGAAGCCAGGCATACGATGGCTCGGGTACAGTTTTCGGCTGAACAGGCTTTAATCTTGCAGGAAAATACCTGTCTATAAGTTTTCCTGATTGAACAGGATTTTCTTGATTTCTCCTGTGTATCATCCTGATTGGCGACAGTTCAATGCCAACAGGACATTTTTGATCGCACCTCCCGCACATAAGGCAGTTAAAGGCAATATCAGAAACATTTGTGTTATTCCGAATTCCCTTCATCAGGTAGGCCGACTGGATATTTGTTATTCCTGCTGAAAAATTAAGCTGGCAGGCGTCAATACAGATACCGCATGATGAACAGGAATAAGTTTGAATTTCCTTATAGGACCCAGGCTGATCACCTGTGGTTATGCCCGAATTCCTTGCAAAAATAAGGAAGAGCTCAGTCGGAATATGCATATATCTCGTAAGCGGAAGAAGCACGAAAAACGTCCCCAGCGATATGGAATAAAGCCACCAGAATGGATAAGCCAGTTCATTTGCCGGAAGGAAAGATGCAAAGAAGGAGCCCAGAGTGCCGGTAAGGAAGCTGCCTGTTCCATATGCCCCGCATGTGAGGCTTTCTGCTATCAGCCTGCTGGGAAAAATCAGCCAGAGTGATGTAAGAGCAATCTTATCCAGCGGCTTTAGCCTGGTAGTTTTTTTCATTCCCACAATCTTCGATGAAAATCTTTTTAGTACAGCCAGCAACAAGCCTGATAATACAAAAGCAAGGATAAAATCCATCAGAAAGGCATAAGACCGTTCAAATGGAGTCTGTCCATGGTCAGGATTAAAAAACCTGAAGAAAATTGCTTTATACGGGGCGTTAAGGTGGTGGGTACCAAAGACATCGGCTTCAATTGTCCCAAACAGTATCAGCAGAAACCAGCCGAATGCGAGGCTCATGTGCATATAGCCAAGCCTGGGGTTTGTCTTAAGTATTTTCCTGTGAATAAGGCTCTCGAGAAATATCTCCCTGATACTCTGGCTGAAAGGTCTGCCGAAAAACCCTCTTTGGAGCCTTAGTTTATCGGCTTTTGAAAGGTCACTGAACCAGCGGACACACCTTACTACTGCATAGATAAGTATGAAGTACAGGCCGATATTGAATGGCAGGGTAAAAATATCAAACTGCATTTGACTCGTATATTTGAAAAGCCTGACGGGCCAGTGTTACTACATTTCGGGTATTAACTCCTCTCGGACAAACAAGTATGCATTTTCCGCAGAGCATGCACTTCCTTATATTATCATGCACCTCTTTATTTTCTCCCCTCTTCATCAGAATATGCATTTCCCTGAGACTGAACCTGGTGAAATTACCTGTTGTGCATGTTCCTGAGCAGCATCCACATTCAATGCAAGCCCTGAAGCTTGGCTCCCTTTCAGAAATATAAGCCGCAATATGCCTGCTGTTAGCATCATAATCTATCTGACGACCTTTCGATATGGCAAATCCGAATTTCTCCATAATTAATTACGGTCTTCGAGATAATCTATAACATCTGAAACAGCAGCTCTGGCATGGGAAATGGTCTCCGTTATATTCATCGGCATGGTACAGGTACCAGCATAAAAAATGCCCTTTACATTGCTCTTATTGCTTCCATAATGGTGATCTGCAGATGCAAAAAACCTGTTCTGCCCGGTATGGAGTCCTGAAGCCGCGGCAATTTTTGCTCCTCCCTCCGACATTTCCATTCCTGCCATCAGTACCAGCATATCGAGATGAATTTTCAGGGGCTTTCCGGCAAGGGTGTCTTCCGATTTAATTACCAGTCTGTTATCAATGTCCTCGCTGACCTCCGATACTTTTCCCCTGATGAAACTGACATTCCATTGCTCCTGAGCCTCACGATATAGTTCCTCGTAATAAGCTCCTCCCATTCTCATATCCATGTAAAAGCAGAAAACTTTTGTATCCTGCAGATGCTCCCTGACTTCAATAGCCTGCTTGACGGCAGTGACACAACAAAGCTTTGAACAATAGAGGTTCCCCACTTTTTCGTCACGTGAACCAACGCAATGGACAAAACCCACAGTTTCAGGAGCTTTGCCATTTGCCAGTTTTATTTCGCCGGCCCTGAACATTGTTTCGAGGTCGGCTGATGAGATCACATTATCGTAAATACCATATCCGTATTCTTCTTTTCTCGAGCTATTAAATAAATCGAATCCCGTTGACAGAATAACGGCATCAGCCTTAAACTCATTTCCATCTTCAGTATATACAAGGAAGAATCCATGTTTCTTTGTTATGGTCGTCACCTTAAGTCCGGTCAGAAGGTTGAGATTAGAATTATCAATCCTCTCCTCTAAAAATTTAATAATATCCCTGCTTTCGCGCCTGTCAGGAAACAGATGATACCAGTGGCTGGTATGTCCGCCGGTATAAGTTTCCTTTTCAAAAAGGGTAACAGCATATCCTTCCCGGGCAAGTAGTCCTGCTGATTCCATTCCAGCTACGCCACCTCCTACAACAATGACTTGCTTTTTCAAATTATGCATTTATCAGATCGATGGGAATTGGCATCTGCTTTCCATCTTTTGTCTTGAATTTATCTTCGGGATCATATTCAATACCAATTTTTTTAAGTAAAGGTTCAGATTGCACCATATGAAACTGAAGCCCCAGATTCCAGGGATTATAACCTAAAACCAGTCCGGCAAGTTCTTCATATGTAAGTACAGGTATTGATTCTCCATTCACTCCATACACTGTTCCCTCCATTTCCTTCATGGTGTATTGCCATTTATCCATAAACATGTTACAACCAGGGCAATTGGTAAGAACCATGTCAGGTTTATATGGGCTCATTGAAGAAAATTTCTTTGCGGTATTTGAAAGCGAGTACCCGCGATTTGCCTGAATAAGGTACTGTCTGAAACCAAAGCCACAACAATGCCTTCTTTCAGGATAATCAATAACCTTACCCCCCCAGGCTTCCACCATACCTCCCAGGACATTTGGGAACTCAGCACCTCCCACTCCATATTTTGGAAACATTTTAGAATAATGACAACCAATGTGTTCAACAATCCTGAGAGGTTCACCTGTTTCCCTATTGATGAGCTTATTTTTTGCTTTTGCTGCAATTTCATTTCGGAATTTATAAATAATATCACTGGTATGTGCCATATTCTCAGGTATATCAAATTCCCTGCCAGTGGCTCGATAAAGGTAATCCCTGGTCTTTGCAAGTTCCTCAGGAAAATGTTTCCATGTTTCGATTATCTCCGCATAAATTCCGAAAGATGTAACACAGGAAATTGCAATATTCTTGTAACCCGATTCTTTCATAAGCGCAAAATGACGCGCCACTACTGTCATTATGGTAGGCAAAGGCACTATATCACTGTGATAACCAATTCCTGTGCAAGTTGTATGTGAAGGATTTTCGTAGACATCCTTCCTCAGATCATTTCGTAAAAAATTTAAAAAAAATTGTTCTGAGCCAGGAAAGAAACTCTGACGTATACAAGATCTGACATAGAAGAAATGGTCATCAGCAATTTCTTTTTGATAATCAGACCAGATTCTTCTTTTTCCTTCTTTATTCATGTACAGGATAATTAATTTTTAACTAGTGTGCTTTTTATTATTGGCTGTAAATACTTCAATAAAGTATTCATTATCAATTCCTTCTTCCTTAAAAAACAGACCCATTTCTTCAGCTTTCTTTTTAGAGTGAGATTCAATGGTCTCAAAAAGTTCAAATCCACCTGTTATTTCAAATATTCTCCTTAGTTCCTCTCTGGCTTCATCAGGTATCTTCCTTAATGGTCCAGCACCCAATGAATCAATTGTTCCACCAAGCCGTTCAAAAACATCATGTGAATGATCCAGAATGTATTTCCAGATTGGGCCTTGCTCTACATGCATTTCAGGGTTTACCGCATATGAAGCCACACAATACCCATATTTAAAAATATTTTCGCCTACTGTCCTTTTTATAGCAAACTGCTGTCGTCCTTTCTCAGATTCAGTAAAGAAACCAAGTTTCTGTGAGAGTGTTCTTAGAGACATGACCACCAGAGCAGGAGTATTTCCTCTGGGACACCTGGTTTTACATGACATGCATTCACCACAGTACCAGATTGTATCAGACTTCAGCAGATCTTCAATTCCATCATTATCGCCAGACTGAACAAGGTCGACAATTTTTCTTGGATCGTAATTGTAAAATTCAGCAGCAGGGCAAATTGCAGTACAGACTCCGCAATTCATGCAGGCATTAAGGCCCTCTTCAAACCTTATATCCTGCATCAGCAAATCATAGTAATTCCTGCTTTCCGGCATATTCCTGTTGTTAATTAATTAACAGCAAATGTATCCTTTAAGCTTCAGCAGGGTAAGACTTTTAAAACCTATTTTGAATGTGGTATAAATACGTATAAGAAGGGTTCCGGATAACCCGAATGCAGGATCTGTATGGTTGCTGGTTTCTTATCTCCCCCCTTGAGGGGGGTTGGGGGGATGTAGATTTATTCCAGTGTTTCTTTCATTCTGGGTTCTGGCTTTGCACTCCGTAACCTTGGCGAAGGAGCGTTACTTGTTTCAGGTAATCTACCATGATATCGTTTTGTTACGCCGTGTAATCTGCAGGGTTTTTGTCATTGGATCGATCTGAACAGAACCTTTCCTGAGATCTGCTTTTTCTGTTACAGTGATCGTCAAATCCTTCCATCTTGGCCTGAGATCAAGTGGAGCTTCAATTGACGGTATTAAAGTATCAGCAACAACTTTCCCCGATGCATCCTTTACCTGCACCTCCGTTTCCTCAGATGATACAGCTCCGATGTTATGTATTCTCACCCTTACCACATTTCCTGACACTTTCACATCTGCATTTTCAATGGCAAGGTCGGGGAGCTCATTATTTGACTTAAGCGAAGGCTCAAGAAGCTCAAGAGATACTATATTGTATTTCCCGGGTTTGAGTTTTACAAGTATGGATTTACCTCTTTCAAGACTTTCAATGGATTCTTCAGGTCTTCCGTCTATGATCTGATCATCATTTGTATCGATACCGCAGCGAATCCTCCATTTACCGGGCCTGATGTCCCAGAGGGTCATTCCGGCTGACACTTCGCTTGATTCGAGGTTGAAGGCAACCACCTTTATTTTTTCACTGTTTGCATCCGGGACAAAAATGCCCGCACTTGCAAAACTGGCAGGAGCAATGAATTTCCAGCTGACGAAATTCTGCGGGAAAAGCATATTAATACGCTGAATTGCTATTCCGCCAAGCCTGTCCTCCTGGATCCTTGGATTAAACTGAGTTACCCTGTCAATCCATATGCTTCCCTCAGTATTGATAAACTCACGAATCCCAAGGTTTGAAGTTTCATCCTTATAATAATCAGCAAGTTTCTGTTTGTTGAACTCCCTGTGATTAAGGTCCTTTTTGGGTAATGCATCCAGATATTTCTTTTCGCCTGAAAAGTACCATGCAGCATAAAACAGAGAGGCTGGAATATTCGCACTGCTGAAAAAGTTCCTTGTCGAATCTGTTCCAAAATTTATATCGCTGGCGATCTTTCCGTTTTTGCTATGAGCAAGTAGCCCGTCGGCAAGTTCCCTGATCATCTTTATTACTTCAGGATTGCCATTATAACGGGCCAGCAGATAGGATGTCTGCAGCACATGGTATGAATGGTAGACAGACCATTGCCATGGGTCTTCAGTGGCCATACGGGTACCACCATAAAACCTGCTCCTGAAGTGCCTGTGTCCCTCATTGTTGATTTGTGTCACATCATCAAGCATGCGTCTGGCTGTTTGCATCCCTCTTTCAGTGTTTCGCGGTGAACCATAATCGAGGAGCATCATTTCACCCACGACCTGCATTCCATCTTCAAGTGAATGAAGTTCGTCTGTGAATATTGTTGCCAGTCCGTTTGTCATAAGCGGCAGGCTCCTCTGCTTTAGACTATTGTCTTCCGGAGGCCGTTCCGAATCAAAATAGGCTGCAACATGGAGTCTGAGTGAATTAAGCAGCTTATCGGGGTCGATTCCGAGAAATGCCATTGCAGGCCACATATTCAGAAGATCTCCGTCATCAGAAAGTCCACCGCCGAATTCCCCGTTTGAAATCTGCCTTTTATCAATGTAGTAGTTGGCAATATTTGCCAGCTTCTTCAGGTATTCCACCTGATAGAAAGCCCATTCCGGAACTCCTGCAGGGCATTCAGGCAGCTTGTAATCAGGCTTATCACGTCCAGTGAGGGCATACATATATGATTTTGCCCACCAGCTGTCATGGTCAGCATTAAGAAGGTCACTGCAATCGGCTGCAAACCTGTTGTACAGGTTTAACCGCGGTGTTACGGGGTGTTCCTCTACAATATGGGCAAAAAGATCTTTGATCTGGTTACTCCTGTCTGCTTTATGTTCGTTCAATGCCTCGCTTCCATCTTTATAAACAAGTCGCACCTTGACTCCTGTGAACAAGGCAGCATTCATATCAGACCCCGCTCCTGCAATTGTCATGTACAGCGCCCTGCCTTCCGGCAGTATCCTGTCGCGTGTATCTATCCAGAGTAAAGGTGCTTCACCCGGCCTGACCGAAAAGCTGAAGTCAGCAAGGTCTCTCATTGGCCATAGCGGATCCTTAATCCTGATATTTAACGGAAACAATCCTTTATGAGTAGGCACAACGTTCATTTCAGGAAACTGTATCTCAATTCCATCGAGTCCGGAACCATTTTTCCGGGTATACGGAATCATTGCGTGCAGATAAGGCAAAGATGTTTCTGCCGCTTTAGTTTTTGTCCCTGCCTCCCTTCCAGCCGGAACACCAATCATCATAGTTCTTTCGTCCGACGGATATCGTCCCATTACAAATGCTGCGACTTCACTGATACCCTTGTCCAGGCTAATTCCATCGAATGGAACCAGACTGTAACTTTCACTGAAAGAGCCCTGTGGCGCTCTTCCCTTCTGAACATTGAATACTTCAAATTCACCTATTGGCTCCTCGATCACTGCATTATCAAATCTTATTATCCCTCCTGTATGACTCTGAGGGAGACGAACAAAAGATTTCAGTGATGTTCTGGATCTTACTGAAAAAGTTGAATCAGGGTGGCCCGGAGTTTCATAAGTAAGCTGCCCCCAGGCAGTCCCCCACATTTCAACATGGTTCCATGTTTCACCCGGAATAGTAAACCTGATGGTCTGGCCCGAACCCGAATAACAGTCCCAGTCGGGAAGCACAAAATAATCATATCTGCCTGGCAGTCTCGACATATTATAGACCCCCGGCCAGGTTGTTTCCCTTATGCCATCATTTGCTTTCCAGAACCACCGCTTAATATCGTACGCGTCTTGTATCTCAACTTTTCTTATGCTCGTCTGAGCTGAAGGCAGCACAGGAGGAGGGTTATTGGGAAGGTTCCAGCCGTTCAGAGTCCACCATTCATCTCTCCATCGCCTCTCGGACAGATTCCTCGAGAAGGCCGACATCTCTGTTCCCAGTCCTTTTCCCTCCGAAAGGTGTCTGACATTCTGGTCACTCAGCATATGATCGTAAATGCGTATCTCATCAATATCCCCTCCTCTCATGAAACAGTAGGCACTCTGAACCTGATAGGGGCTGATGATCCTTGAATGAGGTCCGAACTGATCGAGCCCGTTGTCGTAAAGAGATCCTGAATTTGATTGTGCCTTCACCATTTCGCCATTGATATAAAACCTGATACCTTCAGTCTCATCCCACGAAAGTGTAATATGTATCCATTTATCAGGAGCAGGAAATTTATCCGGATAATATGAAATCCTTGTCCTCGACAAACCAGCATCAGTAACAAAAGCGTCAAAACCTGATCCGTTATAATCGATCCTGAGCCAGGTCATGTCCCAGCTGGAATGGTCTGCAAATCCAACCCGGAAAATGGGGAATGGAGTTGGCCCTACTGGATATCTCGATCGCCAGAAAAATGAGAGAGTACCTCGCTGCGTAAAAATATTTCCGGGAGCCCAGTAAGACATGAGCTGGTCATCTTCACACTGAAATGCTTTTCCAATGCTGCCATTCGGGATAATTTTGACATTCCGGAGATAATTTGGAAGATCCTGTCCTCCGGCTGCAAAATCAGCTTTAAAGCTGTTTTCTCCTGANATGAAAAATAAAAGTCCTGGTTCTACTGAAACANGATGCCCTGAAGGCAGGCCTGCCATTCTTCCATCCTGGACAGGATCAATAAGCTGTGCACCGGCTGGCTGTGATGAAATTAAAATTGTAATTGCAACAGCCAGTATCAGAATAAAGGTTTTGCATCTGGGAAACTGAATTTTCATGGAGTGTATGATCGATTTCGGTACTATAAATAAAAGGAAAAATTGATGAAGTTCTGCTAATCGGGACAATCACAGGCTTTATGCTTCTTTTTGATTAGCAGCTTCTGGTTTACCTTCCATGTAAGCCAGGCGCATCCCGAACCGATAATGGCGCCTGCAAGAACGTCACTTGGATAATGTACACCCAGGTCCATTCTGGAATAGCCTACTGCCCCTGCATATACGAAGGATGGGGCAATAACATACCACTTCGGATACGCCAGGCTGAGTGAAGTCGCTGTTGCAAAAGCGCTCGAAGTATGTCCCGATGGAAATGAAGGACTTCCGGCCTTCCCTTTTTTTGTTATATCCGGATAAGCTACGAATGGCCTGTCCCTGTTTATGGAATATTTTAAAATATTGGTCACAGCAGCGGTTGCAAGAGAGCCTGCCGCAACAACATAAGCGTTTCTTTTAAGTTTCTTATCGTGTGTCTTCCATCCGGCAACAGCCATTGCAACGGGTACCCCTGCTACTACAAATGCATCGGAATTGGAAATAAACCGGAAGATGTCATCGGAAGGAAGTGTTTCAGATGAATTCAGGAACCTCAAAAGCCTGATATCGGCATTCTGAGCTTCAATTCCAACTGAAATAAATAAAAAGCAAAAAATCAAAAATCTGGTTCTCATTTAATGTTAATATTTTAACAGAAGCCCTATTTCAGACTCATCTTCAGGGCAATAAGTTTTATAATATTTTCAACATCTTCATGCGACATTACCTTTATGGAAACAGGCCGTATCAGTCCATATCGCGGGGCAGAAATGAAACCCGAAATTATTTCAGCCGGAAGACTGCTTTTCACAATTTCCGGTTCAGCTTTGTTCCCGAAATAAATTGTAATCCTGAAAGCATCGCTGAGAAGGGCACCCCAGAAAATAGTCTTTTTCTTCCTTACCATCTTATAGAGCCACCTCTTGCCGTCGTTATAATAATTCCAGCTCCCTGAGGCATCGGGGAAATTTTCCTCAAGAAATTCGTGAATTTCTTTCCATAGAGCAGCCTTATCTTCAAGAAGTTTAATGACATATTCGTCAGTAGGCACTATCTCCTTATCGTCCAGTAAAAGTTCTTCCATAAGGCAAATTCTTTATACCGGCTAGTTTCTCAGGTCAAGCAGATTCTGAAGGGCTTCCTTTGAATAATTATGAATTTTGGCTACAACACCACAAGTATTCAGTTCAGGGCAGTCGCTGCAGGTCGAAAAGCCTTTTTCTATTACGCAGTTCCTTACCTGGCATTCAGTACAATGGGCCAGTTTGACTCCGGGTTCCATGCAGCCGGTACAGTTGATACTGGCGATATTAATCTCAGGAGAGTTGAACATAGCTTTCCATTTTTCGGCTGTCGCTTTCCTCATTTCATCGTCATTGGCAAGGGTTGCAATCCTCGCCTCACAGGCGGCACAATTAAGTCCGCAGCATGCAATAAGTTTTTCCATCTTGATTATTTCAGTTGAAGTTATAGTTGAATATTGTTTTTCCTGAAGCGTCTTTTATTGTGGCCTTGATTCCCAGCTGATCTGCGGTAACTTCAAGGAACGATTCATTTGAATTCACAAGAACAGGATAACCAATACCTGTTGCATCTTTTGCTGTCATCGAATTCTTATGAGTATGGGCACTTATCATAAGATTAATGCCGGCATCGCGAAGAAGAGGAGCAAAATTTGCGCTCATATAATTCATGGAATAATTCTGGGCTGTTCCATTGGGTACGGGCATATGGACCATTACGATCCTGTATTTTGCTTTCCTGAATTCATCAGTTTTGACTTCGCCCTTCAGCCATTCAAGTTCCTGCTTCCGGTAAGCGTCATAATCTGCAAGGCCATAATAATACCTGTTATTGTCAGGCTTATCTTCTCCTCCATCCAGAACAATGAAATGAACCGGGCCCCTGTCAAAGCTGTAATAAAACCTGTCTCCGGGGAAGTCAAACCAGTCTTTCAGATCGCGGGCCCGGTATCCCCTGGTTTCATGATTGCCTCTTATATACATGAAAGGCTTAACAGAGGCAAAATAGAAGACGGCAGTGTCGAGGAAGCCCCTGTAAAGCTGTTCCGGAGCCTGGAGGAAGCTTACCATGTCGCCGTTGAAGAAATAAAATTCCTGAGCATTGATATCATTATGCCTAAGGTATGACCCCATTTTACCCGACATTTCATGAACGTCATTTATGACTGTGAAGGACACCTTTTCTGACTTAACAGCAGGCGTTACAAAGCTAAAGACCTTCGAGCCAGTTGTATCGCCATAGAAGATGTTGTATGGCTCAAACTTCAGAATCTGAACCGAGTTCAGCTTATATTTATATGAAGTTGAGGGCATAAGACCTTCAACCCTTACCTTATGCAGTGTTCCTCCTGCATCCACAAAGCCATCATGGCTGTTCCTCACCAGGATAGATTTCCCGTCAGGACCAGTCACATATACTCCCGGGACAGCTGATTTATTGGTTATCCAAATAATAGTGACACCTGTTGAACTCAGATTCTGAAGCCACGGACCATGTGTCACGGCAAATGTTTCATTATCCGGTTCCTGAGAGTAACCGAATCCCAAAAAAGCTATTGAAAGCAACAACAGTAAAATAATCCTTTTCATTCAGGAAAGTGATTAGGTTTGAGATTGGGTAAAAGTATCTTCAGGCTGTTTTTTTGCATTAAGCTCTGACAATGATATAACACTCCCATAACGCCAGGTTTTGACAAATACCCTGATAATGAATAAAAGCTGGGATAACAGGAACATTCCAAGAACTCCGGTGCCTGTTGTAGGTTTCATATATCCAATTATTTTAATTGTCAGAAAGACAACAATAATTTGCAGAATAAACAGTAAAAGCATCATCGGCCACGATGAGATACACTTTCCAAAAGCCTGGCTAAAACCATAGCCAAGGGCTCTGAATCCTGCCTTTTCATTTTTAACCTGCCATGCCCTGGCATAATCTGCGACAAGCAGAAAGAATACAGTGATTAATCCATAAAGGGTNATCAGAATAGTGCGGGTCAGAGCCTGGGTCTTTTCATCACCAGGACCCGGTGAAAGGAGGCTCTGCAGCGGGAGGCCAACCAAAAGGATTCCGAGAACAAGCAAAATAACCCCTACAATTAAGGTAATAAGGAGGAATGGCAGAAAATTCCTTGCTGATGATGCAAAAAACACCTGAAAGGAGAATTTATTTTCACTATTCTTCATTGAATCAAAAAGGCCTCCTGTCAGAAAAGCGTTTACTATAATTCCGGCAAGGAACAAAAGCATAAGTCCGGAAGTAAAGGAATGCATGGCTGCACTAAAAGCAGGGCCAAGGTCAGTAAGCGCCTCTATATCTAATCCCCCGGACAGTCTTTCTGTTATCAGGCTATGGCCTACGCCTCCCCTGAGAATTGATTTAACAGGAAGCGCAATAAATGCTACCATTAAAAGGAGGATAAACCATGTTATCATAATGCCTTTCCAGGAAGCAGACGATCTCTTGAAACCTGATCCTAAAGCTTTAAATATCTTCATGATTATAGAGATTACAGAGTGATGATATTAACNAAGAATTGCATAAAGGAAATCAGCTTGTCGGTGTATTTTCTGACCGGAGCCCTGTCGGGGTTAACAGTCATTGAATTATTTACAAAGTTGATATCCATCCTGTTTTTGAAATCAGGATCAATTATCACCCATTTGATTTCCTTCCCTCCGTAATAGGTAAAATCTTTGAATCTGCTCTTTCCATCCCACGATTCTTTTATTTCAGAATCATCCTTGAAGTGAATGAGCACTTCAACCGGAAGCGTTATTTCTCCTGCCCTTTCCAGCTGAGCCACAGCCTTTTTGGTTGAGTCCACTGCCATACTCTTAACTTCAGCAGAGTCTTTTGTAAGGCTGAAGGGAATACTGTTTACTATACCCGTAACCTTGTAGTCGCATATTCCGGTACCATAAAGAGTCTGATCAAAGAACCAGTTCATATCTGGTCCAAATTTATTTCCATATATTCTTGTCACAACCTCATTAGTAATGGCGACGAAATCTTTTCCTGACGGGTGTCTGAATGCCCATTTATTGTAGTATTCATGAAATACCTGGTTCATTGCATCTTCGCCAATTACTCCCATGAGAGTATAGAGCCATGTAGCCGTTTTCTCATACGACATCATCGAATATGTATAATGCGGGTAGTTCCAGGAATATTCATTATTGCTCACGGCCTGACGGCTTCCTGAATGAGCATACTGAATTCTTGATACCGATTTGTCTGCCAGCATAAACAACGGATGGTCAATCAATCCCGAATTCTCACCATAATAATGGTCAACTATTCTTTCTTCCCAGAAGGAGTTTACCCCTTCATCGAGCCAGGGTTCTTCAAATTCATTGCTGGCGAGGATTCCCATGAAATAGGCATGTCCAAATTCATGAATAGTCACCATCTCAGGAAGATGCAGATAACCGGGAATGCCATAAAAAGAATCAGAAGTGAATATAGTAGTATATTCCATGCCTCCGGCTCCCGATCCGATTGGTGGGGGATCAACAAATGTCAGGTGTGGCCAGGGATAGCGACCTACGTTGGTCCCGAGGTAATCAAGTGCATTTTTAACTGCGGTAAACTGCCTGGTTGCCTGTGCAATCCTTGCCTTTGGAATCAGCAGGGTGATCTTAACATTTTTCCAGGTATCTGTTAAAAGCGCATACCCGGGCCATGCGGTCCAGGCAAAATCAACAATGTCTTCTGCCCTCCATACTTGTTTTTTATTATTGTTACCGGCATCGGTCTCGCTAATAAGCATTCCCCCTGTGCCAACAACATAGTCTTTTGGGACTGTGGTTGTAACATCATATACGCTGTGATCGGCATAGAATTCGGAATTTGCATGAAACTGATGGCAGTTCCATCCGCTCACAAGCCTGTTCCGCATTCCTGCCGGCTCATATACTGCAAATTTCGGGAACCATTGCGCCACAAAGAAATAATCTTCTGTATATCCTGTTCTTCTGATATGTGAAGGCAGCTTTGTAATAAATTTCAGTTTAACTGCAACCGTATCTCCTGGCTTTGCAGGAGAAGGCAGTATGATTTTGATTACAGTACTGTCANATATGTTATTGTCATCAGGATGAATAAATTTTACTAGCGGCAGGAGATCATTCCCTTTTGAATCTGAAAATGACCTGATATCAACCCATCCTATTGAAGCTGAATCCTTTCCGGGAGATCCGCCTGTCTCAGAATAAAATGTTGATTTACTGCTCTTAAAGGCATTCATATACATATGCATCTGAATCTCGGGAACGGACTCACCTGTTTTATTCACCCAGAAAGCATCCATATCAGCTGTAATGGTTTTAGCGACAGGATCAAGCCTGGCATCGATCCTGTATCCCGTTATCCTGGGGCTCAGTGGCTCCTTGTTTACTATCTGGGAATAGGATACAATAAATACAAANGCAAGAAGATTAATAAGCAGAATTAGTCTTTTCATTTTCACATGGTTTTACTGGCAATGACAGAAAACTGTCTTCCCTGCTGCATAAATGGCAGGGATTTAATGTCAGGAAATTATTTTACAGCTTCTACAGTCCTCTTGACAATAAGGGGTACCGATCCTTCTGAATAAACAGCCTTTCCGGTCATATTGCTGTTATCAGTAATTTTAAGGCTGACATCAACGCTTTGGCCTTCAAGGTTTATTGAGAAATATAATGAATCAGCTACAGCCTTCACTTTCTCGGCCGGAAACTGATACTGCATACTGTCAAATGACATGGTAGCAGAAAGTTTATTATCAGCCGACACTACTGAAATTGAACCATTATTATACCCCTGCGGAGCGTATGGAGCTTCAAACTTCCACGAGCCTATCGGGCTCTTTTTTTGTGTATTGGTTTCCTGGGCTTCCATAACAGACAGAACTGAGAATAAGAACAGGATTGTAAAGAAGATCTTTTTCATAAAATTCATTTTTTGAGTTCATATAAAAGTAGCATTTTTATATTAACCGGATAACGATGAATCTATTTTTGAAAACGATCAGACATACAGATGGTCCAGATCAGCAGGTGAATTAATATTTGTAAACGCTCTTTTAATATCTTCGGAATAAGGCAAATTAAGATAATATGCATTGATGCATGCAAGAAAATCCCTGATTGCATTGCTTTTGCCTTCAAGCAGAAAACCCTCAAGGGAGGAAAGAACAGATTTACGGTAAATCGAATGCAGTGGTTCAATATCGAGCCCAACAGCAGGAACAAGTGCATCGCAGTTTCTAAGTGAAAATTCGGATATCATAAGACTGATGATTTTTTCGTCGAGGAAAGGCATGTCACCAGCAAAAATAAAAATCGCATCAGAAGCGGTTTCTGAAAGTGAGGCATGTATTCCGGCAAGGGGTCCTGCATTGTAAACCCTGTCGCCGGCAATTTTACAAGATGTAAACTCCCGGAATTCTTCCGGTGAGTTGGTAACAATTATCTTCTCCTCAAAGACTCCATCAATAGTATGGAGTATTCTGGATATAATAGTTTCCCCGTGGATGATCAGCTTCGACTTTATTTTTCCTCCAAAGCGGCTGCCTGATCCACCTGCAAGAATTGCCCCGGAAATTTCCCTGGTCATATAAGGATCAGCAGCCTCCGGCTACCTTTTTCTTCTTTGGCCCGGTGGTTACAGCAGGTTTGGGAGCAGCAGCCTGTGACTGTCCAGTCTGTGCCTGAAAAGCGCCTCCTCCGCCAAGGGCACTTCCTGCACTCCTCCTGAAGTTGTACCTGGCAAATTCCTCATCGGGACTGGTAGTGACAGGTTTGCCTGGATTCATAATTACTTCGAACCAGTAATTGAGTCCTCCTTCAAGAACAAAGTTATTGGCATATCCCAGCTGCCTTGTCAGCATCCATGCCTGATTGGCAGTTACTGTGCCGTTGGAATAGAACACATTGGTCTTCAAATCCTGGTTGATTACATCAGCATATTTTTCAGCCAGCAGGTCAGTAAGCGGAATATTGATTGCTCCGGGAAGGCTGAACTTCTCGAATTCATCCTGGCTTCTGACATCAATAAGCTGAAGTGAAGGATCTTTGTTTACAATCATATCGGCAACCGTTTCAGGAGTCACATATTGGGTCCTGTTATTAGCTTCTGCCAGAAGCTGAGGTGCTGTAAGTTTATAAGGTTTTGTTGTATTCTGAGGGACAGCGGCGATGATAATTCCCATCGGCACGATAAAAATTGCAAGCCATTTTAAAGGTCTCATCTTTTTACTTGTATTGAATGTTCTAACTTAATAATCAATATTCCTCACGGGGAAATTTCTTTTCTGCAAGTTCGGCAACCCAGAACATGCCAAGAGCTGCCAGAATAAGCAACAGACCAAAGAATCCGTCAGACAGACCGAGCGAGGTGCTTACCTTTGGCGAACCCATGAATTTGGCCAAATAAAGGTTTTCCCACAATTTGTATCCCAGTCCGAAAAGCAAAACCCCGATAAAAAGGCCACCGATAAATACCATTCCATCTATTTTACCGATTGAAGCTCCGCAAAAGCTGGTCCCTGGGCAGTAGCCGCCAATGATGAAGCCAGCTCCCATAATTATTCCACCAACAATTGCTGAAGTCAGATAAGTCGGGTTGACATATACCAAACTAAGGTCGATCCAACCGAAAAGGCTGAAAAACAACAGTCCTAGCATTGCTGTGATAGCTGCCGTAAAAAACACTTTCAGCACAACAGTGTCATACCCGTAAAATACTCCTGCCAGTTTCCTTGATGATGAGAAACCGCTCTGTTCGAGAACAAATCCAAATCCGATTCCGATAATAAATGCAAGGAAGAGATTTGTGCTCTCCGATATTATTCCGTTCGTTATTAATGGTCCCATAAATATATTATCATGCGGTCATGCAGTTCTGCAATCCCGCGGTTTGTAACTAAATCCAATTTTTTCTGAAGAAATATGCCAGGGCAAATGCAGTTCCGAAGATTGCCATCATGGTAATGAATCCGCCAACCGACAACACCGCCATTCCGCTCAAAGCCGATCCGCTGGTACAGCCTCTTCCCAACTGTGATCCGAATCCAAACAGCACTCCCCCGGCCAGGGCAAGGATAAGTCTTTTCCGGGAAGTTATCTTTGGAGAGTGTTCAACTTTGACTTTAAGTCTTCCTGCTATTGCACCTGACAGGAAACCTCCCACGAGAACTCCAAGCATTTCAAATACCAGCCATGTTTTCATGGGATTACCTTCATGCGACTGATGGAACTCTTTGACAAAGCCCGAACCGGTTGAAGCTGCCGGAGCCACAGTCTGCATTGTGGTAACCACCACACTTTTAATGGCACCGCTGGCGCCAAGTCCTCTTCCTGCAACAAAATTCGCAGCCAGAAGAACCAGTCCCAGCAAAACACCGCCCACATAGGGGTTGAGGTATTTTGTCTTTTTAATTTCTTTCGTCTCTTCCATATTATGTTTTGTAAAGTTTATTTTGTCTGTTACCCTGAGTCATATGTGGTTATGGGAATTTAACCACTTCATCATTCCCCGGTGATTTTATCTTATATCTTTTAACTTTTAACTTTTAACTTTTAACTTTTGCCTTTTGCCTTTTGCCTTTCTTCCTAATACAGCCATCTGCTCATCTGTCCTGCGTGCACAATAATGAATCTGAGCATGAAGCTTCCGAATATTACCAGCACGGCAGGCAATACAGCAGGGATATGAAATTTACCGAGTTCCATAAACTCCAGAATTGCAGGAATAATCATCCCAAGAATAACCACAAAAATCCAGAAGTTCACTGTAAATGAACCTCCAAGGAACATCTTTGCAGCGTCTATCTGCACCTGGGTGCTTGCCATGAACCCCATAAACATATGTATTATGAGGAAAAGCTCTATTCCGATCAGAACCAGATCAATCCTTGCAAACTGTTTCCTCTCTTCCTTGTTTTTTGAAAGAATAAGTGTAGCTGCTGCTCCTGCCGAGAGTCCGGAAGTGAGGAACAGGGGGCCAAGGATAGATGTGTTCCACAATGGTCTGGCATTAAAGGCCGACAGCAGAATCCCGGTATAAATGCCAAGGATGATCCCATAAATCAGCATAACCCAGGCAAGTGGCTTTTTAAACCTGTTGAAAAATTCTTCTGTTACCTTAAGCCATCTATATTTCCAGTCCCAGTTCGGAAAGAGATCTCTGATATGCAGGGCGCACCAGATAAAGGCTACCGGGGTTATTACCATGAGTGTCCATGCTCCCCACGACATTGGCGACTGAAGTCTGATATTTACATAAAGCTGCCAGAAATATAGTTTATGCCTCAGGTCGATAAACAGAGCAATAAGGCCGATTACAAGCAGAACTGGAGCAAGAAAAGGAGTAATTCTCACTGCTGTGCGGTAATCATTTTCCCTTCCCCTGATATAATAAAGCGCGGCAATGCAGAGAATTCCTGCTGCCATACCGCCAAGGAAGAGATAAAGTGGAATCTGCCAGTGCCAGATATTCAGATTGGGATCAACCAAGTGATTCCATCTTCCGCTTACAAATAATTCTTCTTTCATATTGCCGGGAATTACTGATTCAAAATAAAAAATAGAGCTGCGGGTTTGTTCCGGCTTCCGGAATCAGAACTTTGTGCTTCCTCTTTTTAAGAACAAGTGAAACACTGCTGCTCGGATCGTCAAGGTCTCCAAAATAAAGGCACCGGGTAGGACAAACAGATACACAGGCAGGAAGCATACCTTCTTTAAGCCTGTGAGCACAGAATGTACATTTATCGACATATCCTTTTGGATGAGGGTAACGGGCATCATACGGACAGGAAGCAATGCATGCTCCACAGCCGATGCATTTGTTCTGCTTGACAAGAACAATACCGCCTTCATCAAAATGACTGGCCCCAGTCGGGCAGCACCTAACGCAAGGGGCATTCACGCAATGATTGCACCTTTCCGATCTGAGTTCCATTTCCAGCTGAGGATAGGTTCCATCGGTAGTTTCAACAACCCAATCGCGGCAGTAACCTATTGGTACATTATTTTCGGTCTGGCATGCAACGACACAGTCACTGCATCCGACACACTTCTTCGTATCAACAGCCATTGCATATCTCATAATGCCACCTCCGTTCCTGCTTTATCTGTAATAAATGTGACAAAATTTCCCCTCATTCCCGTTCCTCCCATCAGCGGATCAGTAAGCACTTTTGTAATTAGCTGGGTATCGCTGGCTCCTTTTCCGAAACAGCGCTTCATTTGCTTTTGGTTATGGCCGAAGCCATGTACCATATAAACGGAATCCCATCTGATTCTCTCAGTAACTCTTACTTTTACAGGGAAATCAGATATTACATTATCCTGATTCTTCAGCCAGATGTACTGGTTATTCTTTATTGCCCACTCCTTAGCAGTTTTAGGATTAATCCAGACACTGTTCTCATGCATCAGGTCGGTGAGATTCGGATTGTTTGAAGTCCGGCTGAAGGTATGCATAGGAGCCCTTCCATAAATTAACCTGTAATATCCCTGGGCAGGTTCTTCGTGAGCAACAAATTTCGGCATAGGATCAAAACCTGACTGCTCGAAAGATGCTGAATATAGTTCTATTTTCCCTGAATCCGTACCAAATTCAACTGCTTCATTTTCTGCAAAATAAAGATCATCAGTATCCCTTTCGAAATTTCTGACTCCTGTCTTTTTCATTTCCTCAAGTGAAGACCCGATCTTTTTAAGCTGCCAGTCGAGCATATCTTCAATCTTCTCGAACGGGAAGTACTCTGCAAGGTCAAGCCTGACGGCAAGTTCGCGGGCAATATAGTAACCCGGACGGGTTTCATACATCGGTTCCGCTGCCGGCATTCTCAATGCAACAGAAGGTCTTCTGTGAGGAGAAACCCTCAGTGTATCATATCTCTCAAGATATGTGCATTCAGGAAGTACGACATCGGCCCATCCTGTAATCTCCATCGGCATGGTATCGACTACAACAAGAAGTTCGAGATTCTGTATGGCCTTGATAGTATTGGGCTGGTTTGGAATTGTAAGACTGAGGTTGGTACCGTTTACAAACCAGCCTTTTATTGGATAACCAGGCTTGTTATCAGGGATTGAAGCATCAATAATGACATTGGTTACCGGTGAAGTGGCGATAGGATATTTGCCGGGGAAAAGATCCTGCCACGTTTTAGAAGGATCCTTGAATTTCGGGATGGCAGCGGAAGGGACCGTAGCTTTTGCAGGCCTGTAGAGACCTCCTCTCCTTCCCCATGAACCGAGAAGAGCATTGAGGATTGCCACAGCCCTTACTCTCTGGGTATCATCGCCATACCAAGTCACATGGCGACCCGGGTGGACAATAACTGAGGGAGAGGCATTCCCCATTTCCTTAGCAGTTTTCCGTATGAGGTCCGGTTTTAAAGTTGTAATGCCATAAGCCCATTCCGGAGTAAAATCCTTAACATGCTCCTTCAGTTTATCGAACCCGGAGCAGTATTTTTCAACATAATCTTTGTCGTAATAACCGTTGTAGACAATTTCATGAATCCAGGCAAGGAGGAGCGCTATATCAGTCGAAGGCTTGATCGGAAGCCAAAACTTCGATTTAGCTGCAGCAGTAGAAAAACGCGGATCTACCGTAATTATGGCAGCACCCTTGTCGATTGCTTCCGACATCTCCTGAACCTGGCCATTATGCATATTCTCACCTATATGAGACCCGATAAGCACGAGGCATTTGGTATCACGTATATCTGTTATTTCCGGAGAATAGGCTTCCTCGCCGAATGTGGCAAAGAAAGCATCATCTCTGGGACCCCTGCACTGGGCATAGGATGGCTCTGCGATATTGCCCGATCCAAGTGCCTTGAAGATATTGGTATAATAAGTGCTTCCGGATCCATGTGTAAACAGGGCAAGGCTTTCGGGACCATTTTTCGAAATGATATCCTTCATTCTGGTAGCTACCAGCGTCAGCGCTTCATCCCACGATGCTTCCCTGAACTGCTGCCTGCCTCTGTCGCTGGTGCGGATCAGAGGCCTTTTAAGCCTTTCCTCATCATAGTACATCCCGACGCCACCAGTACCACGCGGACAGAACCGCCCGTTGCAATGCTGGTCGTCGGTATTGCCTATGATTTTCCAGATTTTCCCTTCGGATGTTTTATAAACCCAGCCGGCACATTTCCAGAAGCAAACCTCACAATATGTTGGTGTTCTTGTCAGATCGACCCTGAGGCCGGCGGCGCTTGAAGGATCTTTTACCGATGCGGCTGCCTTTATGAGGCCTGGAGCAACTGCCAGAGCACCGGCACCTATAAAGGAAATCCTTAAAAATTCTCTTCTGCTGGACATAGTCTAAATGCTATTACTCAGCAAAACTATGAAAAAATATAAAGCAATAATATGGACATATTTATATATCTCTATGTGTCAGTAATTGAGGATAGCTAGGAGTACTGTTAATTAATTAACAATCTTATCAATATGAATTATTTAGAATGATTATAAATTACTAAATATGCAGGATGCGATTATTTCAGAATTATTCACGAGTATTATGTATTTTTGCATCCCTAAACTTTGAAAAATGACGCTATGACTGAGCTTGAAAAATATTTCAGTAAGTTCAGAAATAAGATAATAGGCAATGAAGCCTTGATTGACACTCCATACGGCAAAAAGAAAATGGTATATGCCGACTGGATTGCCAGTGGCAGGCTCTATAAGCCCGTTGAAGAAAAAATGACCGGAGTGATTGGCCCGCTGGTGGGCAACACACACTCTGAATCTTCAGCCACAGGAGTGGCAATGACAACTGCCTATCACCTAGCACAGAAAATAGTAAAGAAACATGTCAATGCCTCAGATGAGGATGTACTGCTTTTTACAGGCACAGGAATGACTTCAGCCATTGCCAAGCTACAGAGAATACTCGGACTTAAGGTTCCGGAGCAGGCTGTGAAATTCTGTGCCTTCACACCCGATAAATACGAAAAGTGCAAGGATATCCCGAACGATCACCGTCCGGTCGTATTCCTGACTCATACCGAGCATCATTCGAACCATACTTCATGGTTTGAAACCCTGGCTGAGGTCGTTCTTCTGGAGCCAAAAGCCGATCTTACAGTGGACCCCGATTCGCTCAGGAAAGAAATAGCAAAGTATAAAAACAGACCACTTCTTATTGGATCCTTTTCTGCCTGCTCTAATGTTACCGGATATTTTCCTCCATATTCTGAGCTGGCCAGGATAATGCATGAAAACGGAGGCCTCTGTTTCATCGACTTTGCAGCCTCTGCTCCTTACGTGGATATAAACATGCATCCAGCTGATCCCGCTGAACAGCTTGATGCCATTTTCTTTTCACCTCACAAATTCCTTGGAGGACCGGGGAGCGCAGGAGTGCTTTTATTCAACAGAAAGCTGTATAAGAACCAGACCCCTGATTCACCAGGAGGTGGTACTGTAAAATGGACTAACAGGTGGGGCGGTTACAGCTACATAGCCGATATTGAGGTTAAGGAGGATGGAGGAACTCCTGGATTTCTGCAGGGTATAAGGGCAGCCCTTGCCATAAAGCTTAAGGAGCAGATGGGAACTAATATGATGCG
>JGI20214J51088_10000634_pt1 | contig 24267 bp, 20 predicted proteins | sample WetSurMetagenome_FD_51088 | JGI IMG/M metagenome (IMG submission 51088) | reverse complement strand
CTACGATGGGCCCTCGCGGCTGCCTCGCGCCTNCGATTCGCGGCGGTCTCGATGTCGCCGTAGAGAATCGCTTTCTCCCTGCAGTGTTTGACGCACTCCGGGTCCCCGCCGCAAAGATCGCATTTGTCTGCACCTTTGTTCTTCTTGTCGAGGGTGATCATGCCATAGGGGCAACTCAGGACGCAGAGACCACAGAGCTTGCACCCCTCCCTGGCGATCTCCACGGCCCCGGTCTTTTTGTTTCGCTGGATGAGGCCGTGCGGGCAGGAGTCGATACATATCCCGCACTGGAGGCAGACCTGGGGGGAGTCGATGGCCGGCTCGCGGCGAAGCACATGGATTGCCGCACGATCGGTGTTGATGACCCCCTTGCGTTTCATGGAGCACCACATCTCGCACCGGCGGCAACCGGTGCAGCGGTCGGGATAGGGAATCAGTGTCTTAAGCATATGCGCTCCTTTCTGAGTTAGCGGGGATGATCTGAAGGGTCCTTCAATCCTCCATACAAGAATCGATTTGCGATAAGGTCCCTCGAAAGCATGAGGTGTATCCCCTTGTTCCCGTCTACAAGCTGCGTGACCCGGAGCTCGGCAGCGAGGCTACAGAGGCGGTAGGCATCCTCCGGCGTCATGCCGGATCGCATAACTAGGTCGTTGATCATCCGGCGTAAAGCCTGTTTTGCCGCGAGATCCAGATCAGGGTCTGCGCCCATGGTGATGTAATGGGAGGGGGTTTCGGCCCTGGGGTAATCAAGAGAGAGGTCCTTCCGCACATGGAATTCAAATTTCCCGGAGAGGGAGGTCTCGATGGCCGTGAGGCAGACCTCGCCGTCGCCCTGAGCGGCATGGCCGTCTCCGACTGAAAAGAGTGCGCCGCGCTTCCAGACAGGGAGATAAAGAGCGGCCCCTTCCCCCAGTTCTCGATTGTCCAGATTCCCTCCATGTTCTCCGGGCGGGAGAGAGGGAATACGACCCTTTGAGGGCTGCGGGGCCACGCCCATGACGCCGAAGAAGGGACGAAGCTTAAGTTCGCCGCCCCATGGGAGTTTAGCGACCATCCTCTCTCTGTCGAGTGGAATATGGATCAGGCTCCGCCGAGTGAAGTCCTCGGGCAGGGTTCCGTGATCAGGCTCGATCAGGTTCCAGCCCCAGTCCTGCCTCAATCTGCATTGGATGATCCTGACTTCGAGGGTATCCCCCTGTTCGGCGCCGTTCACCCAGATGGGACCCGTGAGGATGTGCGGCCCAGGGCCGGGCGTGCATCGCTTGTGCACCTCTTTGTGCTCCGGCAGAATCTTCGACTCATCCGGAGGCATGTCCGCCGGTTCGCCCGAGACAGAGTGGACGATCACCCGGTCTCCTGAATCGATCCGGAGAACGGGGGAAAGCCCTGAGTCGAAGAAACCCCAGTGAATGGTTTCCGGACTCGTATGAAGCTCGTGGATCTTCAAAATGTCATCCTATGACAGGAAAACGTGACCTTCTTGTTCGGCAACCCTACCCTTTGATGCCAGCGATCCTTTTTCCAATCAGACTTCGGCTTACTCCACAGGGCATGATATCTACCATTTCCCCTTCGTACATCACCGCGATCCGGTCACTCAATTCCTCGATTTCGTCCAGATCGTCAGAGACCAAAATGATCGCCTTTCCATCTTTTCTCAATTCCAGGAGTCGCTCATGGACAAAGGCTCGCGACTTCACATCCAACCCCCTTGTCGGGTTATGAACGATGACAAGCTTCGGGGAACAGGCAAGGACCTTTCCGAGAAGGACCTTTTGGGCATTGCCGCCGGAGAGATGTTTCACGATGGCGAGCGGGTTGGGCGGGTTGACCCTGTTCTGCAGGATGATTCCTTCTGCATAATTCTTCATCTTCCTGCTGTTCTGAAAGAGCGGCGTCCGGATTCCGAACGTTTTCAGAAATCCGGGGGAAGCCATGGGTTCGCACGAATGGACTTCCACATTGGCATTGAACAGTATCGACAGGTCCTGAAGAAGACCCTCACCGTCTCGATCGGCCGGGATGTAAAAAACCCCTCTTGCGATCATCTCCTTGGGCGACTGGCGCGCAAGGATCTCGCCCGAAAAATACAAACACCCCGCGGTCTTTGCCCTCAACCCGAAGACCGCCTCTGCAAGCTCCTTCTGACCGTTCCCAGAGACGCCCGCCACCCCCAAGATCTCTCCGTCAAAGAGGTCGAAGGAAATATTCTTGAGGGGCATGCCCCAGTCTGCCGACCCCGCGCACAGGTTCTCGATTCGGAGTCTCGGGATTTCTCCTTTCCTGATTTCAGTAGTATATTTACAGGTCCGCAGCGCGATCGACTCCCCGACCATCAGATCGACAAGTTCTTCCTTGCTGATTCGGCATTCGCTTAAGGGAATGTCGCCCACCACCTCGCCGCGCCTCAGCACGGTGATCTTGTTGGACAGCTCCAGGGCCTTCTCAATCTTGTGGGTGATATAGATGATCGTCACTCCCGCCGCCGATATCTTCCGGATCATCTGGAACATCTTTTCGGTTTCAATATCGCTCAGCGACGAGGTCGGCTCATCCAGGATCAGGATCCTGACCTTCCTGAATAATGCCTTGAGAATCTCGACCTTCTGCTGCCCCGCGAGTTCCATATCCTTGATCTTTGTGTCAGGATCGATGTTAAGCCCATATCTTTCCGCCAAATCCTCCACATCCTGCCTTCGCTTCTTGAGGTTCAACAAGGCAAAAGGAGGTTGGTAGCCCAGGAGGATGTTCTCCGCGACCGTGAAATCCGGTATCAGCTTGATGCTTTGCCGAACAAATCCGATCCCGATCTTCAGGGCCTTGGCGGGGTTCAGCCTTTCGATTCTCTGTCCATCGAGATAGATTTCTCCTTCATCGGGTTGGTATATCCCATAGAGGATCTTCATCAGAGTCGATTTGCCGGCGCCGTTCTCACCCAGGAGGCCGTTGATCTCACCCGGTTTAGCCCTAAAATCGACTCCACTGTTGGCGATGATTCCGGGGAATCTCTTGACGATCCTCTTCATCTCGACAATGTATTCGGACATTTCCCCTCTTTTCCNGGTTCAATCCCTCGCTAAAGAAGTTGAGGAGCGGAGATGATGCATTCGGCTTTGGCGCTNNNTTTCAGGTATCTTCATCTACTTCTCCTGAACGTATGCATTGGAGAGATCCAGAGGCTTATCTCCCCTTCTCAGAACAACCATGGTGATGAAGGCGGCCAGATAGGGAAGCATGATGTAGAAATAAGTGGGGACCGCCGGGTAGAGATTCTGAAGCCGCATCTGGGTTGCATCGGCAATTCCGAAGAAAAGAGCGGCGATGCCGATTCGGACCGGATGCCAGGACCCGAGAATCACTATGATGATGGCAATGAAACCTCTCAGAGAAATGATTCCGATATAGGGTGTCGGATGGTAATAGGCATTGGTGATGGTCAAGGTCAGGTATGCGCCCCCGACAGCCATCATGGAAACACCGGCCATGACACAAAGGTACTTAATCCGTATGGGAGAGATCCCCAGGTCTCTTGCCGCGGTTGGCCTATGGCCGACGGCTCTGATCGCCAACCCAAAGGAGGTCTTGTAGATCAGAAACCACAGAATGAAGATCAATGGAAAGGAGGCGTACAGAAAGAGATCTTGAGAGAAGATGCCCCCAAGCAGGGGCAACTTTTCCAGGTACGGAATCGGCAGGCGGGGTACGCCGTCTATCGTAATCGAAGGCAATTTGGAAAGAAAAACCTTGTAGGCGAATGCAGCGATTCCCTCGCCGAGCACCCAGATGGCTAAACCGGTCAGGACCTGGTTTGCATAAAGATTGATGACCATATAGGCATAGACAAGTCCCAGGATAAGACCGGTCAGGATCGCAAAGAGCAAACTGAATCCGATGGATTGAGTGAAACAAGCCGTAAGAAAGGCGGTGACGGCCCCGACTTCCATGATTCCTTCTATCCCGAGATTGAGCAAACCTGATCTTTCGATCAGCATTTCGCCCAGGGCCGCGAATAGAATGGGGACAGCGATGCGCGCTCCTGCCGACAGTATATCTTCCAGCATCGGTATTATTCCCCCGTCTCCGCGCGGGCCCGTGTTTCCAGTGCCTGACTGAATGCCACCATCAGCATCACCAGGCCGATCAGAAGGACACTTGCAGTGACCGGTGCCCCGGATAATCCCTGCATGAGTCTTCCGCCCACCAATAGCCCGCCGATGAACATACCCGTGGGGATGATCAAGATGAAATTTTGCCTCGCAAAGAAGGCGACGATGATACCGATGAAGGAATAGTTCACCGAGATCTGGTCCCACATGTAATAATAGACACCAGTCACTTCGACTGCCCCTGCGAATCCTGCGATGCCGGCGCCGAAGATCATGGTGATCGTGATCACTCTTGAATGACTGATGCCGCCGATTTCAGCGGCGCGAGGGTTCGATTTCAATGCCCTGAGCTTGAATCCGAATGTCGTTTTCTTTTCGATCAAGTAAAGGAGGATTCCCACAAGAATGGCAATAAAAAATCCCACATGGACCTTGCCGATGCCGGGCATCCTGGCAGAAAGCGCGATCATCTCCGTGAAGGGCATCTTGCTCTTCCCCCCGAGAGGCCCGAACAACAGATAGATGGAAAAGTACATGCCTATGAAGTTCAGGATCATTGTGGTCAGCACTTCGTTGATGTCGAGTTTGGTCTTTAAGACGGTCGGGATCAGCCCCCAGAGTGCGCCGGCGGAAAACCCAATCAGCAAGACCAAAGGCAGATGGATGTAAGAAGGAAGTCCTTCCAAAGCGAACCCGGCCCAGCCGCTCGCAATGCCCCCCAGGAAGAGTTGTCCTTCTCCTCCGATGTTCCAGAAGTTTGCTTTGTAAGGAAGCGAAAAGGCGAAGGCCGTCAGTATGAGAGGTGTTGCGTTCAATATCGTCTGTACGATGGCCCCTTTTGTCAGGAAGCCGCCCCGGATCAGTGCCTTGAACGCGGCAAAAGGATCAATGTGGATGAGGTAAAGGAAGACTCCGACAATGACAAAAGCCAAGAAGACTAAGATGAAGAATATCGGATTTCTCCACTTTAAAACGAGCGCCCAACGGTTCAAGGCTACCTCCAGAACAGAAGCCTACCTTCAAAAAACATCTTCAAAAAAGTGGATTCAAGCGGCTTAGGAACAAGGACCACCGGAAGATCTCCGGTGGTCCTTGTCTCCTAATGATCACTTCTCCCCGGGAAATCCGATAGGTCTCAATTTGAATTTCGGGTTTTCACGCTCGACGAGGAGCGGAATCTTCACCTTGCCCGCTTTGAATTCCTCTGTCTTGGCATCAACCGCCTTGAGCACGTTTTCCGGGATCAAAGAGCGCAGTTTGGGATTGATCTGCAACACAGGATCGTAGGGGAGGAAATAATCCGTCTGCACGATATGGGTTGTGATCCACTTTCCGCCATACTTGTCCCATTTCTTATCCAATATGGCTTTCATCAGACTGTACATCACGCCGGCTTCGTTTTCTATCATGTCCGCAACAACGCATTCGGGAAAAACCTCTTGGGTCGGATACATCGAATTGATCATATAGAGGCCTTTGTGCTGTTTGGCGAAGTTCGAGGCACCGGTGGCTATGCCGTCGGCATAAGTCATGATGACATCCACACCCTTCTGAGACATCGCTTCCGCGATCTCTTTCCCCTTGGCCACATCGATCCAGTTGCCCACCCATGAATTAAAGGACAAGTCCGCTTTCGGGTTGATCTCCTTCACACCCATTTTCATCCAGTCCATCTTCTCCTTGATGGAAGGATATTCAACCCCTCCAAGAAAACCGATCTTGTTGCTCTTAGTGATCCCGCCTGCAACCATTCCGCCAAGATAACAGGCAACGAGATGTCCGTACTGGGTGGCGACGCAAAGGTTCTTCGGCATCTCAATCTCCTGTTCGGCAAAGCCCTTAGGTACGAGATCCCCCTCGAGGGAGGCGGCTACGTAGAAAAATTTCATCTTGGGGTGTGCCTTTGCCGCAAAGAACAACTCAGGGCCATGGCCGATACAGGGTACGTAGAAGAGATCGAACCCTCTTTCCGCATAGGGTATCGAGGCCTTGTCTAGGTCCGAGGGAGGGACGAGAAAATTTCTCTCGATGAGAATCTTGTATCCTTCTTTTTCAAGTCTGTTTTTCGCCCAATCCAGGGCCATGGAGTTTATGCTTCCCCACGCCTTGTCGTTTTCAGGGACTTCAACTGCAAACGCCATCTTGAGATCATATTTCTGTTCGGCTGCGAATACCGGCGCATTGAAAAATGCAGAAGCGGAAAAGATCAATGCACCTGAGAGAACCAACACCTTCCAGAGAGTTCCTTTCTTTGTACGCATAGTTGCCTCCTTGCAATACAGTTAATATGATGAACCTGCACCCATGAACCCTGATCCATACGGAGCCCAGGGTTCATCCTACGCCTTGAATCCTCCTTTCGTTGAACTGCTCGATCAGATGATCGATCTCCTCCACCTGCTGGTGTATTCGATTCCAGTAATCCGGAAAGTCATACCACTGTGCATTCAGCTCGGTCAGGTCTTTGCCCTGCTGCTCGATCCAGGTAAAGTATTTGAGATTGTGGATCTGTTTCCGGTCATAATAGGTCAGTTCCCTCATGTTCGCAATCGACTCAGCCATGAGATAACGATGGAAATCCCTGATTGCATCGGACTGCGAATAAGGCCCCTCATCAGCCTCCATCTCTTTGAGACGGCTTTGGTAAAGATCCATAGAGTCCGTCCACACGGTTAGCACAATATCCCGGCCGGTCAATTCGTAATACTTGGCAAACTTGATCGCACCCAGCAGGTTGCCGATGCTCGAGATCCCGAGGAGGGGCAGTTTGGCCACGGTATCTTCGGGGACACNNTGTTTCAGAAGATACTCACGTCCGGCAGGCTCATTGAAGAGCCGGACGAGATGCATGCAAGCATTATCATCCACGGCAATTACCACATCCGTATTCCTAGCATTATGGATCCAGGGGACATGCTTATCCCCAATACCCTCGATCCGGTGGGCTCCATACCCGCACATCAGGAGCGTGGGGCACTGCAGGGCTTCCCCGGCCGCGATCTTGCCCTCGGGAAAGACTTCCTTGAGGTAATCCCCTGCGCCCAGGGTTCCGGCGGATCCTGTCTGTGAAATGAAGCCGGCATAACGGTCATTTTTCGACATCACCCGCCCGAGAACTTCCTCCAGCGCATGACCGGTCACTTCGTAGTGCCACAGGTGGTTACCGTATTCTTCGAACTGGTTGAAGATCACAAGGTCCTTCCGGGTTTTCTTCAGTTCCCAGCATTTATCAAAGATCTCTTTGACATTGCTTTCGCTGCCCGGCGTCGCGATCACCTCCCCGGCCACTTGGGACAGCCACGCGAACCGCTCCCGGCTCATCCCTTCCGGCAGGATCGCAATGGACTCGCAGCTCAGAAGCGCTGCATCATAGGCTCCGCCTCGGCAGAAATTTCCGGTGGAAGGCCACACCGCCTTGTGAGAGGTGGGATCAAATTGTCCTGTCACCAGCCTAGGGACCAAGCACCCGAACGTGGCCCCCACCTTGTGGGCGCCCGTGGGAAACCATTTGCCTACCAGCGCAATGATCCTGGCATCCACTCCTGAAAGTTCTGAAGGGATCTCCATGGCATTGACACGACCGAACCCGCCGCCCGCATCCTGAGGGTCGTTTTTCCACGTTATCCTGAAAAGGTTATAGGGATTGAGATCCCAGAGTCCAATGCCCTTCAGTTCTTTTCTGACCTTCTCGGGAATCAGAGTCGGGTCCTTTTGTTGCTCGAACGTGGGGATCAGGATGTTCCTTTCCCTTGCCCGTTTGACGGACCTCTCCAGCTCTTTCTCATGAATGGTTAAGTCTATCAATGATTTTCCCCCAATGAAGCCTTCCCTCAGAAATCCAATCCGTTATCATTCTTCATTGTTGACGTATTCGCAAAAAGTCATCACTCCAGTGGAAACCAGAGTCCAGATATTTTGTAACCTTGCGAATAACCTGGATTCCGGCTTTCGCCGGAATGACGGGAAGGGGCATTTTCTGACCTTTTACCATTTTCTCGTTGTTCATTGACTCAAAACCAGATGACCAAGGTTTAATGATCAATGTTTAATGTGAAATGATCCGGCTCCCCCCAATCATTCAGGAAGCAACTTCAGGGCCCCTGCCGGACAGATTTCCGTACACAGCCCGCAGCCGTCGCAATTCTGCCTGTGGAGCACCAGTTTCGGGGCAAACTCGATCGCCCCGTAAAAGCAGCATTTCCCGCACAGCTCGCAACCTCCCTTGGTGAGGTTGATACATTTGGCAGAATCAACCTGAGCCATCAGGGGCGGCCTTTTGGCCAGATCATCGATGGCGATGATGTAAGGAAGTGATTTGCCCCGGATGCTCTCCAAGGAGGCCAGCTTCTCCCTTTCCATATATTCAGAGAGTCCTTGCAGGATCTCTTGGAAGAACCCATACCCATGCCACATGACGCCGGTGCAGGTTTGAACGGTCGTTGCGCCGATCATCATGTACTCCACCACGTCTTCCCACGTGCTGATGCCGCCCACTGCAGAAATCGGGATCTTCACCGCCCTGGCCACTTCCGAGACGTGACGCTGGGTGATGGGCTTGATGGCAGGTCCTGTGTAGCCTCCGTAGGCACACAGCCTCGGGATGCCTGTGGCGATATCGACGCCTGCGAAAGAGCGGACGGAGTTTGCGATGGTGATGAAATCCGCGCCCCCTCGCTCACAGGCCTGGGCAATAGGGACCATGTTGTGCGTCGTGGGGGTCAGCTTGATGCCCACGGGCAGGGACACCGCCTTCTTCACAGCCTGGACCTGCCGAAAGCAGATCTCAGGGTCATTGCCCATCTGGAAACCCACTTTGTCCTCGCCGGCCGGCATGGGACAGGACACGTTGATCTCAAACATAACTACCTTGCCCGTATCCTCTATGATCTTGGCGTTGCGCGCTGTGTCCTCCGGATTGGGGTGAGCGACCACGCTCGCGATGATGGCGCTTCGGCCTTCATGCGCCTTGTCCAGTTCGCGGTCCAGCCAGTCCTGCAGGGTCATGGTCGTGTAAAGCTCGATATTGACCATCCCTATGCGTTTGTTGCCGCTCTTGATCAGTTTCATTCTTCCAATGCGCGGATGCTGTGCCCATCTTCCCGGCGGGGCAAAGCTCTTGGGTATAACCGCGCCGGCGCCGGCCTGCCAGGCCTGGTTGGACCTCTTTCCGTCCCAGCCGGTGGTGGCCGATGCGAGGATGAGCGGGTTTCGGAGTTTTACGCCCGCAAAATCGACTTCGAGGTTTGCCATAGCCTTCTCCTCCAGATAAGATTCAGAGGGTCTCATGGACCCAAGGGAATATCAAGAAACACGATCTTCTATTCTTTATTCTGTTCCGCACCACTCCATGATGGTGAGGGCAAGAGCCTTGGTGGCGATTATCAGGTCATCCACCTTGACCCATTCATCGGTCGCATGCATCTGCTCGGTCGGACCGGGCCCGAAGATGACGGTCGGGGTCTGCCCGTATTTGATCAGGTAACGGATGTCGGCCGCGCCCTGCCTCCCGGTGATGGGTGGTGTCCTCCCGGACACGGCCCTGAACTTCTCCGAGAGGGTGGTGACGATCGGGTGATCGACCGGGATCTCGGCCGAGTCCCCGCAATAGCCCACAAAACGCACCTCGGGCAGGTGGTCCTTGAGCCAGGGGTCGGTCCTGCTGAAGAGCCGGATGTGCTCCACGAAGGCCTCTTTGACCGCCGCGGTTTCTTCCCCCGGCAGGGTTGCAATGCTCCCCTTGAGAGTGCAGGTGTCCGGAAAGGCGCTCGGGAAGGTTCCGGAATCGAACATCGTCACCGTGCAGGGAAGGGAACTGAGGTTGTCAGGATAAAGGGGATGGCGAAGCTCCTGGACTCGGATCGTCTCGAGGTTCGAGACCGCTTTCACGATCTCGTAGCCCTTCTCGATCGCGCTTACGCCCTCGAAGCGTCGCTGGATGCCCGCGGGTTTCCCTCTGATCTGGATCTCGAACCAGATCCTGCCGATGCAGCCGGGTTGTACGTGGAGGCTGCTCGTTTCGCAGCAGATTCCGGCATCGGCGCGGTACCCCCTGAGGATGCAGGCGAGGGTCCCGTTCCCGCTCAGCTCCTCATCGACCGTATATTCCAGGAAGAGATCCCCCTTGATCTTGATCCCTGCCTTGATGACCGCATCGAGGGCCATGGTCATGGCGGCAAGCCCGCTCTTCATGTCCGAGGCCCCCCGGCCGTAAAGCCGTCCATCCCGGACCATTCCCTCCCAGGGCGGGACGGACCAGGCATCGAGAGGCCCTGCCGGGATTACATCCACGTGACCGTTGAAGAGGAGCGATCTCCCTGCACCGCTCCCTTTGTAGGTCCCGACCAGGTTTGGGCGTCCCCCATATCCCCTCTCCACAGCGACGTAGGCGGGGTGGCGCTTCAGTTCCTCGTGATCCGGCTCCCACATGTCGACCATGAGGCCCATTCCCGAAAGGGTCGAGGCTATAAAGTGCTGGATCGCCGATTCCTCGCCGGTCACACTGGGGAAGGAGACGAGNTTCTGAAGGAACGCGACGATCTCTTCGCGACGCTGGTCGATGAGAGCTAAGACCTTTTCGCCTGATCCTGAGTTCGTANTCACAAAACACTCCACTTAGATATTTCCCTGATCCTTCAGTTCAGTTTTTCCTGCCCGGGGTTTGCGGTNCGCCGACCGCGGCCGCCTTTTCAGAGGCCGCCTTGACGGCTTTGATGATCCTTGCATAGCCTGTGCATCTGCAGAGATTTCCGGCGAGCCCCTCCCGGATCTCATTCGCATTCGGCCGCGGATTTCTTCGGAGGAGCGCAGCTGCGGACATGAGCATCCCAGGCGTGCAAAATCCGCACTGGATGGCCCCCTTCTCGATGAAGCTCTCCTGCAGCGGGTGCAGCTTTTCGGCCGTCCCCAGCCCTTCGATCGTCTCGATCTGCTTGCCCTCGGCCTGAAGGGCGAGAACGAGGCAGGCGTTGACGGTCTTTCCATTCATGATCACGGTGCAGACCCCGCAGTCCCCCTGCTCGCACCCCTTTTTGGTAGCGGTCAGATGGAGTTCTTCCCTCAGGACCCGCAGAAGAGTCCAGGTCGGACTGACTTTGACCTTGGTCGGCCGGCCATTCACGGTTAGAGCAAGCAATCTTTTTTTTGAGCTTTTCGGCATGGCTTTCATCCTTGGATTCGGCCTGGTGGCTGTTCCGCCAGTTGCCTGAACAGGCGCTTGAAAAGACTTGCGAGCACAGGGAGCTTGTATTCCGTCGATCTTCGAATCCCGGTTTCCCGGAGGACCACCTCCGTGATCGCCTTGTCGGCTTCTTCCAGGGCTGGCAGTGCCAGGGCCTTACCCCTCAGGATCTCCTCAGCCTCTGTCACCCTCCGGGCAACCGGCATGACGGCCCCGGGGACGATTCGAATATCAGAGACGGCGCCGTCTCGCCCAAGGCTGAGGCTGATCGACAGGTTCATCCTGGCCCGTGCAAGGGCCTTTCTCCGGCCGAGTTTGATGAACCCGAAACGGGTCCCCTCCACCGGTTTTCTGATCAGGACCCCGGTCAGGAGCTCGTCGGGCCCGATGCGCGGCCGATANGGGGCCTCGATCGAATCGGAAATTGGGACCCTTCGCCTTCCCGACCTCTTTGAATCCAATTCGAGGAAGGCGTCGAGGGCCATGACAGCGGGTAGAAGATCGGCGGCCGGGGAGGCGGTCAGGATGTTCCCCCCTATCGTTCCCCGATTGCGGACTTGGGGCCCTCCGACTGAGGAAGCGGCTTGTACCAGGAGAGGCAGGTTCCGAGCGAGGAATTCCGATTCCATGATGTCGGAAAAGGTCGTTGTCGGGCCGATGCGGATTTCGTTCCCTTCTTCAGAGATCCCTTTCAGACTTTCGATCTCCAGGATGTTGAGGACGTAGTCCGGCAGAAATTCCTCTTTTCGAAGACTGGGGATCAGGTCGGTGCCTCCTGCGAGGACCTTGCAGGGGCCTTTTGCCTGGGAAAGGAAATCGAGGGCCTCTTCCTTGCTTCGAGCCGTATGAAAATCGAAGTGCTGCATCTCACCNCTCCTTTTTCCGGATCAGCCGAAGGACATTTTCGAGGTTGGCNGGGGTTTCTGTGATCCGGATGTCGAGGGCGTTTGCGATCGCGTTCAGAATGGCCGGGGCCGTNGGGATGAGGGCAGGCTCGCCAACCCCCTTGGCGCCGTATGGGCCCCTTGNCACGGGGACTTCGACGATATGCGGTATGATGTCCGGNACNTCCTTGAAGGTGGGGATCATGTATTCTCCGAGGGACTCTGTCTGGAGGAGACCCTTCTCCATCTCAATCTTCTCTTCAAGGGCATATCCCATGCCCATGACCACGCCTCCCTCGATCTGGGCCTCCACATTTCCCGGATTGATCGCCTTGCCCACGTCATGGGCGGCCACGATCCGAAGGACCTCGACTTGGCCGGTCTCCGTGTCCACTTCGACCTCGGCGAGCTGTGCGGCATAAGCATAAGCGGAATAGGCGTCCCCCTGGCCCGTCTCCTTGTCCACGTCTTGGGTGGTGTTGTCGTGCCATACGGTCTCGACGATCGGACGCCCGGAAAGGTGGCAGCGCCTCGCGAGTTCCTTGAACGAGATCTTTTTTTCAGGCTGGGAGGCGGAGCGAACTGAGTTTTCCTCGAAGAGGAGGTCCGTTTCCCCCAGGGCCTCCTCTGCGATGGACTGGAGGCTCTTCTTTAGAGCGCGGGCGGCCCTGAGCGCGGCCATCCCGGTGACATAGGTCACACGGCTCGCCGAGGTGGGACCTGCATTGGGAGTCGTCAGGGTGTCCGCCGCGATCAGTTGAATTTCCTGGTACGGTATCCCCAGCTCCTCGGCCACGATCTGGCAGAGGATCGTATCCGACCCCTGGCCGTAGTCCACCTCGCCGGAGCGGAGGATGACGGAGCCGTCCTCGCACATTTCAATTGTTACTGAAGAGATATCTTGCCGGGAGAAACCATACCCCAGGCCGTAGTACATGCACCCAACACCGATTCCTCGCTTCTTCATAACGGATCCTTCCAGCATCGACTCAGCTCAGAATCCGCCTGGANCGCCTCCTTGAGCTTTTCCAGGCAGGCCTTGATCCCGACCCCTTCATGGAAAACCTGGCCCGTGGCCGTAGAGAGGCCGTTTTCCAGTGCGTTCATGAGACGGAATCGGAGGGGATTGATCCCGAGGCTCTTTGCCAGTTCGTCCATTTGTCCTTCATGGGCGACCGCGGCCTGGGTTACGCCAAAGCCGCGCATGGCGCTTGCCGTGATGTTGTTTGTGTAGAGGGAATAGGACTCCACGTGGATGTTCGGGATGAAGTAGGGCCCTGAGAGATGAATCCCGCACTTTTTGACCACAAACGGGCCGAGGCCGGCGTATGCGCCGGTATCGCCGTAGACCCTTCCCTTCATGGCGCAAAGTTTGCCGTCCCGAGTGGCGCCCCAGCGGGTCCACATCTCGATCGCGTGTCGTTTTGTCTGGGAGAGGAAGGATTCCTCGCGGTCGAGGACAAGCCGTACCGGTCTCCTTGTCGCCTGTACGAGCATCCCGATATGGATTTCGACCGTGATGTCATCCTTTCCTCCGAAGGCTCCGCCGGTCACGGCCCGGATCACACGGACCCGGTTCTCCGGGAGCCCGAGCACGGCGGCCGTCTGTCGCCGATCGCGGAAGGGACATTGGTTGGCCGAGTGAATGACGATATTCCCCTGGGGATCCATCATCCCGACGCCCGCTTCGGTCTCCATATAGGCATGGTCCACTACATGGGTTTTGTAGGTGTTTTCTACGATGACATCGGCTCGACGAAATCCCTCCTCCACATTCCCCTTGATCGTCTTGCTGTGCAGAAGCAGGTTTCCTTTTTCGTGGATCTTGGGGGCCCCTTCGGCCAGGGCCTCGTGTGGGTTGGTGATGACTGGAAGGGGCCGGTATGTGACCTTGATCGCCTTCAGGGCCTCGCGGGCGATCTCCTCGCTTTCAGCCGCGACGAGTGCGACCGGGTCCCCGATGTAGCGAACTTTTGTATCGCATAGCGCTTCTTGGTCCTGAAAGGCGATCCCATAAAGGTTGATGCCGCGAATGTCCTTGGCTGTGAGGACGCAGGCCACCCCCTTCATGGATCGCGCCTTTTTGATGTCGATCCCCTCAATCAGGGCGTGCGGGATTCCGGCACGCAGGACGCGGCCGTATAGCATGCCGGGATAGGAGATATCCTCAGAATAGATGGCACGTCCCAGGGCCTTGTCCAGGGCGTCGATCTTGGGGACTGTTTTACCCACGCATGAAAGGTATCCCTTTTCCACTTTGATCCCTCCCAAGGGTAATGCTGAATGACAAAAGCCCGCTACTCCGACTTGTTTTGACGCCTATGGACTCTTCAAATGTCATCGTTACAAAGATCGTACTCAGAAGGTTGGCGGGGTGTTCACCCAAAACGCCCTCACCTCTATATCCCCGATGTTGACCATGGAGTGAGGGGCGGTGCTCTCGAAATAGATGCTGTCCCCTTCTTCGAGAATGTACTCCTCTTTGTCCACGACCACCTTGAGCCTGCCCTCAAGGATCACGCCGCACTCTTCCCCTTCATGAGTGAGTAGCTCTGCAGGTTTTCCCTTCACCGGGAAATGGATGTACATAAACTCCAGTTTCCTTTGGTAATCCGCAGTCAGCATCTCATATCGGGCAGTCCCTCTCTCTGGTCCAGGCTGCAGTTTCTTCCGNTCTTTTTTCCTGAGGACGCTTACTCCGGCAGAGTTCTCGGTATCCTTTTCGGTCTTCTCCATGTCCAGGTAGAGACTCGATACGCTGGTTCCGAGAGCCTTGACGATCCTCTCAAGGGTTCTAACCGTAGGGGCCGAGATATCTCGTTCNATCACGCTCAGGAGACTCAGGGATACGGCCGCTTTCTCAGAAAGTTGCTTCAGGGTCATCCCCCGTTGCCTTCTCAGGCCTCCAATGGCCTTACCGATCTCCATGTTCAAAGCTCTTTCACTTTTGACCATTTCTATATATTGAAAGTTCGCTATAGGATCCTTTCCCAAGGCCACTCGATAAAAAGAGTGTCTTTTGTTTCTGAGACGCCTCGACTTATACCATTTCCATGCGAAGAGCAAAAGGAAAATTTCGATTTATCGAAAATCATTTTGATAAGCGCAGCCTGAATCCCTGCCTTTACTCCCTTACCCCTGATCTATTTTCTTTTCCTTCTGAGGGTCCTCGGGTGCTCGCAGGAGGGTACCCCTTGCACTTGATTCTGCTCACAGATAATTTGGTTATCTTGCAAGACCCCCACCACATCAGTTGGCCGGGCGACCTGCGATATTAAATTGGGAAGTCCTAAGTCGCCGTCTGTCTACCAACTCGATAGACTTGAATCACTAGTCGCTTGGTTTTGGGGGGTTCCAGAGCGTTCGATCATCCCAAACCTCAACTCGCAGCCCTTTTTCCCAACAGGCAGAGACCCAAAACCATTTTTGTATGGAGGTCTGCGTTGACGCATAACGGAAATTCACGTATATTCCCAAAAACAATCAGGGATCCTCGGAAATGAGACCAGATGGAAAGGCCTTCGGCTGTTGGCTACTAAAAAGCTGGAGCGGCTTTCCGCAGTGCTGGGTCAGGTGATCGCCGCATGAGTCTGCTGGGCATAGACGTGGGAACGACCGGTTGCAAGGCTGCAGCGTATTCTGTGGAAGGTCGCTGTTGCGCCAGCACGTACCGGGAATACCCTACGCTCTACCCGGCGCCGGGTGAGGCTGAGCTTGACAGTAGGCATGTGTGGAACTGCATCAAGCAGTGCATTGCCGAAGTCGCGTCAAAGACAAAAACCGATCCCGTTACTGCCCTCAGCGTGAGTACCATGGCCGAAGCTGCCACGCCGGTGACCGCCGACCGCCGCATCCTTGGCAACTCCATTTTGTCGAGCGACATGCGTGGCTCGCAATACGCCGATCGTCTACGGGACGCGTTTGGTGCCGAAGGATTCTACGATATCAACGCAAATCTCCTTGGCCCCGGTTACACCATGCCCAAGATCGCCTGGACCAGGGACCATTTGCCTGAACTTTACAAAAAAGCAGACATGTTCCTGCTCTGGGGTGGACTTGTGGAATTCCTGCTTGGCAGTGAACCCTTCACGAGCTTCTCCCATGCAAGCCGCACCCTCCTCTTTGACATCCGCCGGCAGACCTGGTCCTCTCCGCTGATCAAGGTTTGTGACATCGATCCGGCAAAGCTTCCCCCATGTCTTGCCAGCGGTGTAGTCGCCGGAACCGTATCGGAGTCTATGGCGCAGGAACTCGGCCTTCCAAAGAAGGTGAAAATCGTTGTCGGCGGTCACGACCAGTGCTGCAATGCTCTCGGTGCAGGCATCTTCCGGCCAGGCCAAGCCGTGGACGGCATCGGCACATTTGAATGTATCACCCCGGTGTTCAATCAGATTCCACCGACAGTTCCCATGTTGAAAAACGGCCTGAACGTTGAACACCACGTCATGGAAGGTCTCTATGTTTCTTTTCTGTTTAATCAGGCCGGGTCGGTTGTGCGCTGGTTCCGCGATACCTTTGCCGCCGAATCCCGCTACCTCGACGATATTTATTCCCGCCTAGATATGGAAATGCCCGCGGAACCCACAAACCTTTTTGTCCTCCCCTACTTTGCACCGACCGGATCGCCCCGATTCATTGCAGACGCTTCGGGCGTGATCGTGGGACTCAAAATGAACACGACGCGAGGGGATATCCTCAAGGCCATCTTGGAGAGCACGACATTCTACTTTGTTGAAAGCCTAGACGCGCTTAAAGGCATGCGCGTTGACACATCGGAATTTATCGCCACGGGTGGCGGCGCCAAATCCGATGACTGGCTGCAGATTAAGGCTGACATCTTCGGCGTGCCCTTTGTCCGGCCTGCCATTATCGAAAGCGGACTGTTAGGCACAGCGATTCTGGCGGGTGTTGCCTCCGGGGAATTCAAACATGTTGAGGAAGCCACAAAGATATTTGTCAGGAGAGAAAAAGCGTTTGAACCGAATGTGAAACGCCATGCCATCTATCGTGAGCGGCTCTCGAAGTATCAAGAGCTGTTCCCCGTGATGTATCCGTTCTTGAAGAAACTATAAACTTCTAGACAAGGGTTGCCTGATGTGCCATAAGCCGCATATGATAAAATTTTTGAAGAAATATAGATAGTTAATCATAAAGGAGCTGGACCCGTGAAACGGTTAAGCATTGTTCTGTTCACCGTTGTTTTCATCTTATCGGCAACGACAGTTTTTGAGCCTCGGTCGTGAAGGAACTGAGTGTCTTATGGGCGCGAGTCGCGATTCCGCCCACGAAGACAAAAGCATCCAGCGGGGTGGCGTGGCCTATCTCAAGCACTGCATCGACGCTGCTGCCACGATGGGTGCAACCATGGTCGCCGTCCCGATCTATTCCGCGGTCGGGCGGACATGGCAGGCCACGGCCAGCCAGCGCAAGCGCGATTTGGAGCGCTGCACCCGGAACCTGAAGGAAGTTGCCCGCTACGCCGAGGACAAGGGCGTCAAGCTGGCCGTGGAGCCGCTCAACCGCTTCGAGACCAGCTTCATCAACCTTGCCGAGCAGGCGGTCGAGCTGGGGAAAAGGGTGGACGGCCCGGCCGTGGGACTCATGATCGACACCTTCCACGCAAACATTGAGGAGAAGAGTATCAGGAAGGCCATCGAAACGGCCGGGCCGCACCTAGTCCACGTTCACGCAAACGAAAACGACCGGGGCATCCCCGGCAGCGGTCATGTGGCATGGAACGAGGTCGCGGCTGCGCTGAAGAAGGTCAACTACAGTGGTGCTCTTGTCATTGAGTCGTTCACAACGACGGTCAAGGAGATCGCCCGGGCAGCGGCCATCTGGCGCCCGGTCGCATCCAACCAGGACATGCTGGCCACGGAAGGGCTGGCGTTTTTGAAAAAACTCATGGCTTAAGAGAAAGGAGAAAACACCATGCCGAGACCAATCACGCTATTTACCGGCCAATGGGCCGACCTGCCCCTGGAAACCCTGGCGAAAAAGACCAGCGCCTGGGGATTCGACGGCCTGGAGCTTGCCTGCTGGGGCGACCATTTCGATGTCGACAAGGCGCTCGAGAAAGACGCCTACCTGAAGGAGAAACGCAACCTGCTGGCCAAGTACAACCTCAAGTGTTTCGCGATCAGCACTCACCTGGTGGGGCAGTGCGTCTGCGACGATCCCATCGACGATCGCCACAAGAGCATTCTTTCGCCTCAGCTGTGGGGCGACGGCAAGCCCGAGGGAGTTCGCCAGCGCTGCGCCGAGGAAATGAAGAAAACCGCAAAGGCCGCCAAGCTGTTCGGGGTGGACGTGGTAAACGGTTTCACCGGGAGCTCCGTGTGGGCAAAGTTCTATTTTTTCCCGCCTACAAGCCAGAAGGACATCGACGCGGGTTACCGGGACTTCGCGGCGCGCTGGGTGCCAATCCTGGACGTCTTCAAGTCCCAGGGGGTCAGGTTCGCGCTGGAAGTGCACCCTACCGAGATCGCCTATGACCTCATCACAGCCCACCGTGCCTTGGAGGCGGTCAAGGATCACCCGGCCTTCGGTTTCAACTTCGACCCGAGCCACTTCATCCACCAGTTCGTCGAGCCGTTGGCCTTTGTCGAGGAGTTTCCCACCCGCATCTTCCACTGCCACGTCAAGGACTCGCGCGTGCAGCTCACCGGCCGAAACAGCATCCTCGGCTCACACCTGGACTTCGGCGATCCGCGCCGCGGATGGGACTTTGTTTCGCCGGGCCGGGGCGCCGTCAAGTGGGACCCGATCATCCGGGCTTTCAACCGGATCGGGTACAAGGGNCCGCTCTCCATCGAGTGGGAAGACAGCGGAATGGATCGCGACTGGGGCGCGCCTGAGGCGCTGGCCATGATCCGCAAACAGGACTTCAGCGCCTCGGCGGTCGCCTTCGACGCGGCGTTTGCAAAAGCCTAGTGATCCAGGACCATGGATGGGAGGGTCTTATGAGCGAGAAAACCGGATTCACCACAATGGCCGGCCCGAAGGCCGGGACCTCGGCTCCCGAGATCGGCGTCGGCTTGATGGGCTACGCGTTCATGGGCAAGGCCCACTCGAATGCGTACAAGAAAATTCCCTACATGATGTATCCGCCTCCGGCGATCCCCAAGCTGATCGCGATCTGCGGCCGAACCGAGGCGGCTGCTGCCGAGGCCGCGCGTCGTTACGGCTACGAGGGGTACTACACCGATTGGCGAAAAATGCTGGAGGACGATCGGATCCAGCTCTTTGACAACGGTGGGCCGAACGACGCACACGCCGAGCCCTGTATTGCCGCCGCCAAGGCGGACAAGCACATCTTCTGCGAAAAGCCTCTTGCCCGCAACGGCGAAGAAGCGAAGAAGATGCTCGATGCAGCCGTCAAGGCCGGCGTCAGGCACCAAGTGGCCTTCAACTATCGCTTCGTGCCGGCCATCCGTCAGGCCTACGAACTCACCCGAAGCGGTGCCTTGGGGAAGATCTACCACTACCGGGCGGTCTACCTGCAGGAATGGATCCTGCCGCACTACGGCACACCCAAGATCTGGCGGCTGGACAAGAAAGTGGCTGGCAGCGGCGCCCTGGGCGACCTGGGCGCGCACCTCGTCGACCTCGGCCGCTTCCTGGTAGGGGAGATGAAGAGCGTGAGCGCCCTGACCCGCACCTTTATCGAGGAGCGTCCCCTGGTCGAGGGCAGCGGCACCGGTAAAGTGGATGTAGACGACGCGTTCGTTGCGACCGTTGAGTTCGAAAACGGAGCGATCGGCACACTGGAGGCATCGCGCTTTGCCGCGGGCCGCAAGAACTATGAGGTGCTGGAAATCAACGGCGAAAAGGGCAGCATCCGCTTCAATCTGGAGCGCATGAATGAGTTGGACGTATTCTGGGTGGGCGACCAGCCGAAAGAAACTCAGGGCTTTCGCAACGTTCTGGTGACCGAAGGCTATCACCCCTTCTGGTCTAACTGGTGGCCCCACGGCCACATCATTGGCTGGGAGCACTCATTCGTGCACGAGCTGACCCACTTTCTCGATTGCATCGTCCACGAGAAGGACGTGGCCCCCTACGGCGCGACCTTTGAGGACGGTTATCGCGCAGCCGTCATATGCGACGCGATCCTGGAATCGGCCCGAGCCAGGAAGCAGGTGGATATCAGGTTTTAACGGAGCGGGCAGCGGAGTGGAGAACCTTCGTCTCCACCGGAACATCGGGAAAAGCCTAGTAATGCCCCGCGGCGAATTCCGCATGACGAGAACGAATGACACGGGGACAAGGAGAGATGAGCACGAAATCGCAAAGAGATTATGTGCCGACATCGGCGGACAGGTTTACCTTTGGGCTGTGGACGGTGGGGAATTCGGGCGCGGACCCCTTCGGTACGCGGACGCGGGTCCCGCCAACGCCCGTCGAGATTGTACGGCGACTGGCGCCGCTGGGCGCCTATGGGGTCAGCGTGCACGACAACGATCTGGTGCCGATTGACGCCACGGTGGCGGAGCGGGACCGCGTGGTGCGGGAGTTCCAGACAGCCCTTCGCGACCACGGGATGGTCGTGGCCATGGCCACCACCAACCTGTTTACCGATCCCGTCTTCGCGGATGGTGCATTTACCAGCAACGATGCCCAAGTGCGCGCCTATGCCTTGCAGAAAACCATGCGGGGCATTGACCTTGGGGCCGAGTTAGGGGCGAAGATTTTTGTCTTCTGGGGTGGCCGGGAAGGAACGGAGTGTGACGCCTCCAAGGATGCCCGTGATGCCGTTCGCCGTTTTCGCGAGGCCGTCAACTTCCTCTGCGAGTACGTGAGGCATCAGCGCTACGGCATGCGCTTCGCTCTGGAGGCCAAGCCTAACGAGCCCCGGGGCGATCTATACTTCCCCACCACCGGGGCCTATCTTGGGTTCATCCAGACGTTGGACCACCCGGAGATGGTGGGTGTGAACCCCGAGGTCGCGCACGAGCACATGGCGGGCCTCAACTTTTATCACGCCGTGGGTCAGGCCTTGGAGGCGGGAAAGCTGTTCCACATTGACCTCAACGACCAGCTGTTCGGCCGATACGACCAGGACCTCCGTTTTGGCTCGGTGAGTTTGAAGTCCATGTTCTACCTGGTGAAGCTCCTGGAGGAGAGCGGCTACGACGGCCCCCGGCACTTCGACGCGCACCCGTATCGTAGTGAGGCTGAGGAGGGGGTCTGGGACTTCGCCCGAGGCTGCATGCGAACTTACCTGATCTTGCGGGAGAAGGTGCGGGCGTTCCAGGCCGACGCCGAGATCCAGATGGTCTTGCGGGAGGCTACCCGGGACGATCCAGGACTGGAGGCTTTGGGTCGGCGTTTCACTCCGGAGGGAGCCGAACGCCTGAAGCGGTTGCCTCTGGATCGGATCGAGATCGCCAAGCGCCGGCCCCGCTATGAGCGGCTGGACCAGCTGGTGGTGGAACTGCTTCTCGGGGTACGCTGAGATGCGGGCCGCCCTCCTCGGGATTGACAGAGGGACGCAGAGCACCAAGGCCATCCTTGTCGAAGCGGATACCGGATGGGTGCTTTCCCTTGGACGGGCACCCATGCCCTCACTGCCGTAACACCCGGACAGAAAGAGCAGGAGCCCAGCTCCGAAGCGATAACGCGACTCTTGGACACCAAGTCAGTTCAACGTAAAATGAGCAAGGCTGCGTGAGGTAAACATGCCCACTGTCAAAATCACTCGGCGGTTAACTGTCATATTGACTCGGCAGTAACACACTTTCCAAAGTTGAAAAAATTTTCAATTTCTTTTATGTTTTCGCATCTCTTTTGATTTTTTTGGGTTTGATTCTCATGTGCCAGCCGTTTCGCATGAAAGTTTTCACGTTTGGCTTCCCGACCTTGCTTGTGGGGACCGTTGCCTATATCATCATAGATCATTTAAAAAAATGATGTTCCCAGGGTTGACAGTTAATAGTCCGCCTGTGATCGGAGAGCTCAAATGAAAAAATGTATTAACGATCCTGAAAATTTAGTCACTGAGCTACTTGAGGGCTATACGCTCGCCTTCCCGGACAAAGTCAAACTGGAGGGCGGAAACCTTGTTATGAGAGCCTATCCCAAACAGGTTGGCAAGGTGTCCCTTGTAACTCTGGGGGGAAGTGGTCATGAACCAGGATTGAGTGGCTTCGTAGGTTACGGCATGCTGGATGTCAGTGTTCCTGGTGAAATTTTTGCTGCTCCGGGACCCCAAAAATGTTTGGATGCGATTAAACGGGCTGACCGGGGCGGTGGTGTGTTGTTTGTTGTACTAAACCACGCCGGCGATGTATTAACAGCCAACATTACGATGGAAATGGCACTCAAAGAGGGCTTAAATGTAAAGATGATCCTTGTTCATGACGACATCGCGTCTGGACCGATTGACAAGCCCGAGGAACGCAGAGGATTGGTCGGCTTCTTGCCCGTAGTTAAAATAGCCGGGGCAGCAGCGGAAGAGGGGCGTACTCTCGAAGAAATAGTTGAGGTAGCTGAAAGAACGATTCGATCCATGAGAACCCTGGCGGTTGCTTTCAGTCCCCCGGTTCATCCGATCACCGGCGATACCATGTTTGAACTCGACGAGGATGAAATGGCCGTGGGGATGGGCCAGCATGGAGAAGCGGGCGTAGACCGGGTAAAAATGCGAACCGCAGATGAAACCACCGAACTTATGCTGGAACAACTTCTGGCTGATCTGGGGGCTGCTGAAGGAGAAGAGTTGCTGGTCATTCTGAACGGTGCCGGTGCAACCACCATGATGGAACTGTATATTGTCTTTCGGCGGATGCATCAGATTCTCAAAGACAAGAAAATCAAGATTGCCAGAAGCCTGATCGGTGAATACATCACCACCCAGGAACAGGCCGGGTTTCAAATGCTGATCGCCGCCATGGATCGGGAGATGCTCAATCTCTGGGATGCCCCTTGCGATTCACCCTGCCTTGTCACCCGCTAGCCACTGAAGACTTGAGGGATCGATTTTCAGGGCTTTCTGAAAACGAACTTCAAAAGAAGGCCTGGCGGTCCCAGAATCTTGAGGTGTGTTCTTCGGTTTCCCGATTGCTTCATGCATCCCTCCCGGTCTTCCCTTACTCTCGGGAGCTTCCATAGTTTCTCTGACTTTCCTCTATTTCCAAATACAAAAAAATACCTAATAACAATTTGTTACCCTATTTTTTCTTTGAGTGTGAACAAATGTCTTGACAAATGTCATGGTGATTTCTATAAGAGGACACTTACGGGGAGGAGTTGGCGCATGCCCACAAGAAACAGGCTTTTTGAGAACCTAATATCCAAGAAATTCTTCGCAAGAAAGGAGGTGTTGCGTTCCCGCAGGCTGAAACCCATGCAATCTTACCCGTTCTTTGACCCTCGCTCCTGCGTGTCTGTTTTCCGCATTCCAGGAGCGATTTTCATGAGCGGGGCTCAACCGAAACCATGCAAATGAAGAATAGGGGGGTAACATCATGAATAAGATTGGGAAGTTTTTGTTGGTGCTATTCATCAGCGTAGGGATCGCCATACCCGCTGTATCGTATGCGGAGCGTATGGATCTGAAAGGCAAGAAGATCACCATGTCGATTCTGGGAATTGCCGGTTGGTTTCCCAGCAAACTTGGCGTGGACATGTCCCCGGCCTTTGCAACGTATGCAAAGCAAAAATACGGGTATGACGTGAATTTTACTTTTGAGGAAGCGCCTTTTGAAACCCTTCAGCAGAAGGCTGCCGCCAGCCTTGCAACCAAATCCGCGGAGTACAACATCATCGTCAGCGACAGCCAGTGGCTGGGCGCTTTTTCGCAACCTGGATGGATCATAAAGCTCAACGATATGATCCAGAAAAACCCGGCCCTGAAAGCGATCCAGTGGTACGATAAGGTTGTGGTGGACACCTACATGAGCTATCCCCTCGGTTCGGATAATTACTGGGGGTTCCCTCTGGAAGGCGACACCATGGTGTTGTATGTGCGAAAGGATAAACTCCTCGATCCAGCCGAAAGGGATGCTTTCAAGACCAAGTACGGTTTTGACATGCCCAAAACCTTTGAGGATTTCCAAGCCCTGACCTACCCCAACTTCGTAAAGATGCTGGAATT
>JGI20214J51088_10000632_pt1 | contig 24326 bp, 23 predicted proteins | sample WetSurMetagenome_FD_51088 | JGI IMG/M metagenome (IMG submission 51088) | reverse complement strand
CTTGTATCCCTTCCAAAAGGCCAGATTGCAAGTGATGCCATTTTTAGAGTCTGAATGCCAAAAGGTATTCCTACTATGGTGATTATAAGTACAATACTTCCGATAAAATACTCAATAGCAATGATTATACCACCAAATATAAGCCAGATGAGATTCCCCAATATTCTCATATAATAATGATTTTTGTTTATTCAAGGATAACTGTTTTATCTTTCTGATACCTGACAGAATATGTAAGAATAATCTGCCTGGTTTCCTGTTGTTTAATATCAAGATCCCATTTAATTTCCCCTGTTTGCTCATTGTGTCTGCCTCCTGATAATTCAATAGCTTCAACTGTAATGCCACTATTTGAAGAAACAGGGATCTGGTCATTCAGTGTTATTTTTACAGGAGTGGTTTTGTTATTCCTGATTGTCACCAGGTATGAATAGGTCTCAGTTTTATTAGCCCCGATTACTTTTTTACTCGTAAAATCCTTTCGTTTTTCCCTTTTTACGAGAATGCTGTTGTCTGTTCCAAGGGAGATAGTAAGAGTATCGGAGAGCTGGTTAACATTCAGGGCTGATTTTCCAACGAATGAATTCTCAAAGTAGAGAGTTGCTTCACCGCTCTGAAGGCTTAATTTTGCCCAGTCGGTAATATTTGCGGTAAGATATGCCAGTTGCGACAACTTGGGTAATGTAACGTACTTGTAATCAGCCTGGGCTGTGAGCCGCTGAATTTCAACCGTCTGAATTTTACCATCCGAAGGTATTGTATATGGTATTGCAATGTCGAATGTTATTGTTGTCTCTCCTACCTGTTTTTCAACTGAGACGGGAACCGCTTCCATCATTTTCTCTTCCTTTGTATCCATGACAGCCATCTCCGCCACAGCAGGAGCTTCACTTCTGCTAATATTTACGCCGGCAGCCTTACCTCGAAGCATTTTTGCAACAGGATAATAATAATCAATAAACCATGGATATAAAACAGGGATATCTCCGGCAATCCAGGGAGTGGCATTTGAAAAGCTTAACTTAACATCTTTCCAGGCTACTCCGGAATTCTGAAAAACATTTGCTTTATAGAAGATTGTAACCGGGTTTTTAATATCATCTACCCTGATATCGTATGAAGGATACCAGCCTGCATTTCCAACTACATAACTGAATGAGATCTTTCCCGAAATTTGTTTTTCTGATGTGACTGTAACAGATATTTCACCTGAAGGCAGCTGTTGCTTGCCAAGCTTGTCGGATATCTGCTGTTGCAGGGCTGCTATCTGTTTCTCATACTCCTTTATCAGCCTGTTTTTCTTGAGGGTTGTCATGGTGATCTGATCCATATTGCTGGTATACAGCTCCATAACATTTTTAAGCTGTTCCAGAGTAAAAGTTGTTTCCTTTACAAGAATAGCCCTGTTTGCAATAAGAAAAGCCTCTTTTTCCTTAAGAATGCCTATTGCAGCCTTCTCATCCTCAACTTTAATCTGAAGAGCTTCAACCTGGTTCCTGATACTTTTTACTTCAGGAGCATCCTCAAGATTCTGCAGGTAATTATTCTGAAGATTCACCGAAAGGATAGTGAATTCACCATATCCTTTAACCTGAATACTTTGAGCATCGATATATGGTGAAAGGCCTGAAAGCTTCAGGATTGTCTTACCGGGGATCAGTGAAACAGACGATTCATGTTCAAGCTGAGCCCTGTCGGGATAGACTGTAACGTGCTTTATTTCAGCTTTTATCTCCTTCTCAGTCTGAGCTGTAAGATTGAAAAAGGCTGAAATGCTTAGGATTGATATGACAAGGAATTTTTTCATGATATTCATTTGAAATTTGCAGCTTAAAGGTAAAACTTTTATTTAAGCAGTGTATATCAATTATTGACAGCTTTAAGGCTTTGTTTGCCTCTATCTCCATCTCAGACGCTCTTAAAACTAATTTGCCATGTGGAGTTTTACTTCAAACCACAGAATTAATCTCACATCAGGGGGACAGTTGCGAAGTGACATGGGGTTGACCTTCGCGCCATAATGCCTTTACGCCAATATTCCCAAAAATATGTTAAATATCTCTTTTCCTGATTTAGAGAGGTAAATTAGCGTACCTTTGCCAAAAATAATAAATTCAAAATGAAGGGATTAAGAATTGGGAATCTTGCAATAGCTGTTCCAATTATACAGGGTGGAATGGGAGTTGGTATTTCTCTTTCCGGACTTGCTGCTGCTGTAGCAAACGAAGGTGGAGTAGGAGTTATCTCGAGTGCCGGACTGGGTCTTCTATATAAAGATTTTTCAGCAGATTTTCTCGAAGCCAGTATACACGGACTCAAAGAAGAAATTCGAAAGGCACGTGAAAAAACAATCGGTGTAATCGGTGTCAATGTTATGGTTGCGATGACAAATTTCACCGATATGATTAAAACAGCTATCTCAGAGAAGGTCGATATTATTACAGCAGGAGCAGGGCTTCCTCTCGATTTGCCATCTTTTTTGAAGAAGGATAGTATTACCAAGCTGATACCAATTGTCTCTTCTGCCAGGGCAACTAAGATTATTTGTGAGAAATGGAAAGCCAATTATGATTATCTGCCTGATGCAGTTATTGTTGAAGGTCCAATGGCAGGTGGACATCTGGGTTTTAAAGAGGAGCAGATAAATGATACGGACTATTCTCTTGAAAAACTTGTCCCTGAAATCGTATCTGAGCTGAAAGTATTTGAAGATAAGTATGATACTAAAATCCCACTTATTGCTGCCGGAGGCATTTATACCGGTGAGGACATTCATAATATCCTGAATCTCGGAGCTTCCGGAGTCCAGATGGGCACACGTTTTGTGACAACTGATGAATGTGATGCCTCACCTGCTTTTAAACAGGCCTATATCGATGCAGTAAGTTCAGATATAGAAATAATAAAGAGTCCTGTTGGGATGCCAGGACGGGCTATCCTGAGCAACTTTATTACCAAAGTGAGAGATGGTAAAAAACAGCCGAAAAAATGTCCTTTCAAATGTATCAAGACATGTGATATTTCAAAGAGCCCTTATTGTATTATAATAGCCCTTATTAATGCACTTAAGGGTAATTTTGAACACGGTTATGCTTTTGCCGGAGCAAATGCTTTCAGGGCAACCAAGATCTCTTCTGTAAAGGAGATATTTCAGTCGCTGATAAAAGAGTATAAAGAGAGTAAGTAGTAGGTCTTTTTAAAAGCCGATTCTTTGAAGTCAGAATGACGAAGAACGAATTTTGAACTAAGAAGTTGATATTTCTTAATTCAAAATTCGAATGTTCATATATTCAAATTTCACTTGACTAATTCTAGATAACTGACACTTCCCGGGACTTTACCAGGTTCCGGTTTATTAGCCATCGGACAACCCGGGACCGGACAATTAATTATTTTGTGTTCATTATTATCTGCAGGCTCCCATCCCATAACAAAATAGAGAACAAAGAATCCTATAACATATGCAACTGCAACATGCCAGCCGTTTTTGACCCAGAGGATTACATTACGTGATTCGGGAAATTTATTGGTTATTGCTACCCCCGCAGATGATCCGAACCAGATCATCGAACCACCGAATCCTACACTGTAAGCGAGCATTCCCCAGTCAAAATGGCCCTGATCGAGGCAAAGTTTGGTGAGAGGGATGTTATCAAAGACAGCTGAAAGGAATCCAAGGGAAAGAGCAGTTATCCATGAAGCATTCGGCAGTTCTTCGACCGGCATCATCGAAGCGCAAAATACAAGGCAGAGGAGGAATATTGTGCCCTTTATTGCTCCCGGGACTTCTTTCCATGGAACAGGTCTGATGAATGTTCCGATAATAATTGCAATCCATACTCCCAGTGCCGGCATATCATAGAGTATATTGGAAATTATTGCTCCGGCCAGAATGAGACCAACATTAAAGATCTTCCACCAGTCGATTTTTACATTCGTATCCGAATCCTTTTGAATCCTCTGGTACTTGTCCTGCTGATGCGATGCAAACCAGGCAAAAAACAGCAAAGCAACTCCTGCTGCAATAAATCCATGAAGAACATTAAATGCGCTTACGCCATCAATCCACATCATTGTTGTTGTTGTATCTCCAACCACACTACCACTTCCTCCACCGTTGCTGGCGGCAACAATAGCTGCAATATAACCGATATGGACTCTTTTCTTGAAAACAACCAGTGCAATAGCTCCTCCGATAAGAGCTGCGGCAATATTATCGAGGAATGATGATAAAACGAATACAAAAACCAGAAGTATAAATGGACCTTTCCAGTCATCAGGAAGAAATCTCGGCAAAACATCAGGAACACCTGATTCCTCAAAAATTTTCGAGAGGATTGCAAAGCCAAGTAATAATCCCAGAAGGTTAAGCATTATGCCCCATTCCCCCTGCCGTAATCCTTTATCCAGAAGCTGTTCCCCAAATGGAGTCTGACCAAAAATATGTTCGATGAGATGAAATCCCGGATCAAAAAGAAGCTTGAAAGCCAATAATACCGTAAGTCCGATCACTGCTACCCAGAAAGTCTGTTTATGAAACAGGGCAACCCCCAGAAGAATGAGTCCGAAAATAATGAACTCCAATCTTATTGGTCCGACTGACGGAACTGTTCCTCCTGCCGCAAAAAGACAAAAAGGTGAAAATAAAATTAAGGTTAACATAAACAATTTCTTGCTGTTACCAAAGACAAGTGATTTAATAAAAGTTCCCATTTATCCGATTTTAATATAAGTAGTTAGTCTTAAAAAAATAAGGCGCAATTTAGAAATATTTTTGTATCCCCCATTAATAAAAAAATCATTAATAACTTTAATTAGCACTGCACCTAAATCAATTTTATGAATAGTTTCTGTCACAAATCCTATATTTTTTATACTTTTGTATGTTTATTTAGATTAAATATAATTAGTCTGTTTTTAAAATAGCTGCTGATTATCACTATATTAACTTGTAAATAAATGAAAATCAATTTTTTTGCCAATAAATAAAGAGTAAAAGTAAATTGATATTCTAACAAAAGGATTAGAGGATTGTTCTTATTTATAGAGAAATACGCTTGAAAAACAAGGAGATGGAAAAAGATCAGGATAAGATATTAAATGATGTAACTTCAGGTGAATACAAATATGGATTCTATTCCGATATTGAAATGGAAAGGATCCCTAAGGGATTGAGCGAAGAGGTAGTAAGAATCATATCAGCAAAGAAGAAAGAGCCTGAGTGGTTGCTTGAATTCCGGCTGAAAGCATACCGCCACTGGCTGACAATGAAGATGCCTGCCTGGCCAAATCTTAAGATCCCTCAGATCAATTATCAGGACATTATCTTTTATGCAGCCCCGAAGGAAAGACCTCAAATCAATAGTATTGATGATATTGATCCCGAACTGAAAAAGACATTCGACAAACTTGGAATCCCGCTCACTGAACAAAAACATCTGGCAGGGGTGGCTGTGGATGCAGTTATCGATAGTGTTTCGGTTAAGACAACATTTAAAGAGACACTGGCAGAAATGGGAATAATATTCTGCTCATTCAGCGATGCTGTTAAGGAGTATCCTGACCTTGTTAAGAGGTATATGGGATCTGTTGTGCCCTATACTGATAATTTTTTTGCTTCTCTTAACTCAGCTGTTTTCAGCGATGGCTCTTTCTGCTATATTCCAAAAGGGGTAAGGTGCCCGATGGAATTATCAACTTATTTCAGAATCAACTCGGCAAATACAGGTCAGTTTGAAAGAACCCTGCTTATTGCCGATGAGGAGAGCTATGTAAGTTACCTTGAGGGATGCACCGCTCCATCGAGGGACGAAAATCAGCTCCATGCTGCAATTGTTGAAATAATTGCTGAAAAGAATGCTGAAGTAAAATATTCCACCGTTCAGAATTGGTATCCTGGTAATAAGGAGGGGAAAGGCGGGGTTTTTAATTTTGTTACCAAAAGAGGATTGTGCAAGGGAGAAAGCTCAAAGATCTCATGGACCCAGATTGAAACAGGTTCTGCCATAACCTGGAAATATCCATCTTGTATCTTACGCGGCGATAATTCTACAGGGGAGTTTTATTCTGTTGCGGTTACCAATAACCACCAGCAAGCTGATACCGGGACAAAAATGATCCATATCGGGAAAAATACAAAAAGTACAATTGTCTCAAAAGGGATCTCTGCAGGGAAAGGTCAGAACAGCTACAGGGGATTAGTCAAGGTATTGAAAAATGCGACAAATGCCAGGAATTTTTCCCAGTGTGATTCATTACTTTTGGGAGACAAATGCGGAGCTCATACCTTCCCCTATCTGGAAGTTGATAACCAGACCGCTATAGTTGAACATGAAGCTACCACTTCTAAAATCGGTGAAGATCAGATCTTTTATTGCAACCAGAGAGGCATTTCAACTGAAGATGCAATAGGCCTTATTGTAAATGGATATGCGCGGGAAGTAATTAATAAACTACCGATGGAGTTTGCAGTTGAAGCGCAGAAACTTCTTCAGATAAGTCTTGAAGGTAGCGTAGGTTAGAATATAAATTTTAAACAATCATATTGATCATGTTGATTATAAATAATTTAAAAGCCTCAATCGGAGGGAAGAGTATTTTAAAAGGAATAACACTTGACATTAAACCAGGAGAGATCCATGCTATAATGGGTCCAAATGGGTCTGGTAAAAGTACTCTTGCCGCAGTTCTGGCAGGACGCGAATTTGTGGAGGTTACTGAAGGGACTGTTACCTATTTAGGTAAGGATTTATTAGTGATGTCGGCTGAAGACCGAGCAAAAGAGGGAATATTTCTGGGATTTCAGTATCCGATAGAGATACCTGGTGTGAGTATGGTTAATTTCATGAAGACGGCTGTTAATGAACATCGGAAGCATAAAGGACTTGAACCTCTCTCTGCATCAGATTTTCTAAAAATGATGCGCGAGAAAAAGGAGATGGTGGAAATAGATTCAAAACTTGCAAACAGATCTGTGAATGAAGGTTATTCGGGTGGTGAAAAGAAGAAAAATGAGATTTTCCAGATGGCTATGCTTGAACCAAGGCTTGCAATTCTAGATGAAACGGATTCAGGTCTGGATATCGACGCATTACGCATAGTAGCTAATGGCGTTAATAAACTTAAACGTCCTGATAATTCATTCATCGTAATAACTCATTACCAAAGACTACTCGACTATATTGTACCTGATGTTGTACATGTTTTGTATGATGGGCGTATCGTTAAAACAGCAGGAAAAGAACTAGCCCTTGAGCTTGAAGAAAAGGGATATGACTGGATTAAGAAAGAGGTAGAAAATAATATACTCGCATGAACGGAAAATCTGAGGTAACAGAAAGATATATAGAGCTGTATAAGGAGAATATTGAAAAAGTATCTTCCATTTCCTCTCCTTATATTAATTCTTTCAGGAGCAAGGCTTTTGAGAGATTCAAAGAGCTTGGGATCCCGACAAAAAAAGATGAAGCTTATAAATACACAAATCTTAATATCTTTTTTGACCACGATTACAAAAGCTATTTTATGCCGGTAACTTCTGATTTTGTCAAAGCTGAAGAATTCCGCTGTGATGTAGCTGACCTTGATGCGCACGGAATAGTTTTACTAAATGGATTTTATCCGACAATAAACGAGAAACTCCGTGAATTGCCGGGAGGCATATGGATTGGCAGCCTTAATGAAGCAGCTGTCAGATTTTCCGGACTGATTGAAAAGCACTATGGGAAATATGCAAAAAGCGAAACCGACGGACTTATCGATCTTAATACTGCGATGGCTTCCGATGGGGTTTTTGTTTATGTACCCGAAGGTGTGACTATGGCCAAACCTGTCCAGGTCGTTAATCTTGTTCAGTCGGAAGAGGATATGTTTAACCAGCACAGAAACCTTATAATTGTTGAGAAAAATGCTGAATTTTCAATAATTATCTGCGACCATACTCTCTCTCCACAAAAATTTCTGACAAATGCTGTTACTGAGGTTTACGTAGGTGAAAACGCACATTTTGATTTAATCAGAGTGCAGAATGAACACAATGCTGCCTGCAAAATAACCCATACATTCATACATCAGGAAAGAAATAGTGTAGCCTCTTCAAATAACATGACACTTCATGGAGGGCTCATCCGGAACAGTACTTATCACTACCTGGGTGGTGAGGGCGCGGAAAGCTATTCATATGGCTTATATCTCGCTGATAAGTGGCAGCATATCGATAATTTTGTAAATGTTGACCATGCTTTTCCTCATTGTACCAGTAATCAGTTATTTAAGGGAGTACTTGATGATATGTCGACCGGTGCTTTTAACGGTCGCATACTTGTAAGACCTGATGCACAGGGTACCCTGGCTTACCAGAGGAATAATAATATTCTTCTCACCGATGATGCAAAAATGGATACCAAACCGCAGCTCGAGATTTATGCTGACGATGTAAAATGCAGTCATGGAGCAACAATAGGTCAGCTTGATGGCGATGCACTTTTCTACCTCCAGTCGCGCGGAATTAATAAGCGCGAAGCCAGACTTATGCTTATGTTCGGATTTGCTCATGAAGTGATTCAGAATATTAAGGTTGAACCTCTTCGCGAAAGAATGGATAATCTTGTGATGCAGAGACTTAGAGGAGAACTTTCTCGTTGCGCAAGCTGCATGGTAAAATGTGGATAATCTGAAAAAGAGTGAAAAATATAGCTGAAATAAGAGCAGATTTTCCAATTCTTGGGAGGATGGTTTACGACAAGAACCTTTTATATTTCGACAATGGTGCCACTACTCAGAAGCCAAAATGTGTTATTGATACCGTTGGTGAAGTATATTCAACATATAATGCCAATATACACAGAGGAGTGCATTTACTGAGCGACCTGTCATCTGAAGCTTACGAGAATGCCAGGGAAAAAGTAAGATCATTTATAAATGCCGGGAAAAGAGAAGAAGTTGTCTTTACTTCAGGAGCAACAGGTTCAATAAACGCTATCGCTTTCTCATTTGGTGAACGTTATATAAAACCCGGAGATGAAATTATCATCAGCCACCTTGAACACCATGCCAACATTGTACCCTGGCAGATGATGTGCGAGAGAAAGGGTGCTGTCTTGAGGGTAATTCCCATTAATGATACCGGTGAAATCATTTTTGATGAATATCTGAAGTTGATTTCATCAAAAACCAAGCTGGTTTCAGTCGCACAGGTATCGAATGCACTGGGAACAATTCTTCCTGTCAATGAGATAATTGCAGCAGCACATGCGTATAATGTTCCTGTTCTGATTGATGGTGCCCAGGGAATACAGCATGGAGTTGTTGATATGAAAGAAATGGATTGTGATTTTTATGTTTTCTCAGGCCACAAGATTTACGGACCAACTGGCATCGGAATCCTGTACGGGAAAGAGAAATGGCTTTCCGAATTGCCTCCATACCAGGGCGGTGGTGATATGGTCGAAAAGGTAACATTTGAAAAAACCACCTATAATGAACTTCCATTTAAATTTGAAGCCGGAACAATGAACTATACTGGTGCAATTGGCCTTGCTTCAGCACTGGATTATGTTCTGACAATCGGAAGGGAAGATATTGAGATAAGGGAAAAAGAACTTCTTTCATATGCAACCAACCTGTTAACTTCTATAAAAGGATTAACGATTTATGGAAATTCTGTCAGTAAGATCTCCACAATTTCTTTTCTACTTGACGGAATACATCAATATGACGCAGGAATGATACTCGACAAAATGGGTATCGCTGTAAGAACCGGAACACATTGCGCCCAGCCTGTTATGGACTATTTTGGTATCGACGGAACTATACGTGCCTCTTTATGTTTCTATAATACAAAAGAGGAGATTGATATTCTTGCTACAGCTATTGAAAAAGTAATAACCATGTTTGTGTAAATAATATATATGACAATCAACGAAGTACAGAATAAAATTATTGATGAGTTTTCATTGTTTGACGACTGGATGGACAAGTATTCACTTCTTATTGACCTCGGGAAGGAATTGCAGGTTATTGATCCTAAATTTAAAGTAAAAGATTTTCTGATTGAGGGTTGTCAGTCGAAAGTCTGGTTGCATCCCGATTTTAATGGCAATATAATAACTTTTACTGCTGACAGCGATGCAATCATAACAAGAGGTATAGTTGCTCTCCTTATTAAAGTGCTTTCAGAACGTACACCGGAAGAGATCATAAATGCCGATTTGTATTTTATTGAAAAGATTGGTCTGAGGCAGAATCTTTCTCCCACACGTTCTAACGGTCTGCTTTCAATGGTACGTCAGATGAAGCTTTACGCAATGGCTTTCGATGCCAGAAATAAAAACAGGGTAATCAGTTAATGAGAGAGTTTTCAATATTTGCGGTGATTATTATTATCCTTTCAATTATGGTAAGGTATATATGGTTATTGGTAAAAAAAGAGATTAAACCGGCTCTGGCAATGTGGCTCTTCTTTTCCATCGCAATCGTCATGAGTTTCTTGACATACCTGTCAGACGGGGGATATGGTTTCCTTGATAATATAATGAATGCCGCTGACCTAATATATGTTGTTACGATCTTTATGGCAATTGCTATTTTCGGAGATAAAAGCTCGAAATTTACAAAATTTGATACAGGTTGCCTGATTGCTGTTTCTATTATTGTGGTATTCTGGATTTTCACACAAAATCACAGAGTCACCAATCTGCTGATGCAGGTAATTCTTATAATAGCTTATTTCCCGGTTGTTAAAAGATTGCTTGACTCAAAGGAGAATACAGAGCCTTTTTCGGTATGGATAGGAATGTTGCTTGCACCTTCAATATCACTTTTATCTAGCAAAGGAACCCTTGCAACTATCTATTCAGTAAGAGCTATTATTTGCGTAAGTTTATTATTACTGCTGATGCTGCGGATAGAAATTCTAAATAAAAAGAGGGAAAGACAAAAATCATAAGTCATGAAATTTTAGGTTTTTACGTGAATTACCTGAAACAATAAAAAGTATTCTACAATTATAACTATACATGAAATGGACCCCAGCGAACAACTCGAAATAGAAACCCGGATAGGAGAAGTATTGAAGAGTATCTATGATCCGGAGATCCCGGTAAATATTTATGATCTGGGACTAATATATGAGATCAGTCTTGATGATGATCATATTGCCCATATTACAATGACACTTACTGCCCCAAATTGTCCGATGGCAGATGAACTTCTTGAGGAGGTTAAATATAAAATAGGTGGTACGCGTGGAGTGAAGGAGTGTGATCTGAAGCTGACTTTCAATCCGCCATGGGATAAAAGCATGCTCAGTGAAGAGGCAAAGCTTGAACTTGGATTTCTTTAGAATAAATTATTCATGACCCCTGCTGCAGACAAATCGCTTTCAGTGCTGTTAAAGGAGAAGGCCCGTGATCTTGGATTTGACCTTTGTGGAATTGCTCCGTCAAGACCCCTTAAGGAGCGCGAAGCGGTCTTAAGAGAATGGTGTTCCAGCGGGATGAATGGCGAAATGGGCTACCTCGGAAAAAACATTGATAAAAGAATTAATCCGGAATACCTTGTTAAGGGAGCTAAATCCGTTATTGTTACAGGACTGAATTATTATACTGATAATAAACAGGAAAAACAGAATGTGCCAATCATCTCCAGATATGCTTATGGCATTAATTATCACGAGGTAATAAAAAAGAAACTTGACGTAATGCTCGAATTTGTAAGGAGCATTGAACCTGAAGCGGATGGTCGTTCTTTTGTTGATACTGCACCTTTATTAGAAAAAGCATGGGCAGTTGAAGCGGGTTTGGGATGGCAGGGACGTCACTCAATAGTAATAAACAATAAAATTGGTTCATTCTTCTTTATAGGGATCATTATACTGAATATAGCACTCGAATACGACAAGCCAGTTAAAGAAAAGAGCTGCGGAAGTTGCAGGCTTTGCATAGATCTCTGTCCTACAGGAGCAATAAATGAAGATGGTACCATAGATACAAGAAAATGCATTGCCAATCTTACAATCGAGAACCGTGGACCTGTTCCTGAAGAAATAATTCCAAAAATGGGAAAGCGGGTTTATGGATGTGATAAATGCCAGGAGGTTTGTCCATGGAACAAAAATGCAAAATGCCATAACACTCCTGAATTTGAACTTTCCGAAGAACTGAAGCAGATGTCTGGTCCGGAATGGAGTAAGCTTACAAGGGAACAGTTTGGCAGACTTTTTAAACGATCTCCGATTGAGAGGAGAAAGTACGAACCATTTATGAGAAATGTGACATTCGTTACAAAGTCCGGTTCATAATTCCTTCAAGAATTGTCAGCAATAATAGTAACTACTATCTCCCGGTGATCGCGGGGCCCATCAAATTCACAGAAAAAAATATTCTGCCAGGTAGATAATCCGGGGCTATAATCTACAATGGGTATAGTTTCGGAAGCACCAACCAGTCCTGCTTTCAAATGAGCATCCCCGTTATTATCCTGGCGATCGTGTTCCCAGATACCTGATGGAATCATCCTGTTAAGAAAAGTAACAACATCATTCTGGACCGACTGATCCCAATTCTCCTGGATCATTATTGCAGCCGTTGCCCCCCTGGCATAAACCGAAGCAATTCCGGTTTTGACTTTGCTGAATTTAATTATCGATACAATCTCCGCTGTAATATCATACAGCCCGTTCTTTTTGTCAGTGTTGAGTGTAATTATCTTTTGCATAGCTCCGGATTTATTAATTTTTCCAAAAACTAATTTTTCGTTAAATTCTTCCTGGTGTTGCTCTGTGTTATGGTAAAATCAAATCTGTTTAACACAAAGGAACACAAAGGTCCTATCAAAGGTTCACTAAAGGCTTTTTAATAATTTATCATACAAAATTACCACATGTTTTTTACCTTGCAGTTAAACTGACGTCTTATTAATACAATTCAACATAATATTTTGATAGATATTAAACTTATAGAAGAGTGCAGGGGAGGAAACTTCAGCAATTTCAGAAAACTGGTAGGATTAACATCTCCATATGCTTACTCTCTGGCTTTCAGGATGCTCGGTGATGAGGATCAGGCTAAGGATGTTGTTCAGGAAACTATGATTACCATTTGGCAAAAACTAAACAAGATCAAATCGGCAGAAGTTTATATGACCTGGATATATAGAATTGTTGTCAATAAATGTTACGATCAGATGAGAAAAAAGAAGAGACATCCGGAATATGTGGCAGACGAACATACCTGGACACTTATTTCAAACAGTATTTCTGAATTGCCTTCAGCTGATCTGGAGAAAGAAGATAATGCCAGGATTATCAGACTTATGACTGACAGATTGAGTCCGAAACAAAAAGCAGTTTTTGTATTATCCGAAATTGAAGAGATGTCAGGTGATGAAATATCTGAAATTACCGGAATGAGTAAATCATTAATTAAAGCAAACCTTCATCATGCAAGGAAAAATATTTCCGACATGATAGAAAAATATTTATGACGATGACAAGTGAAAGTGAAAAGTATGATAAAATTATAAATCTCCTCAGGAAATCGAAGCCTGTATTAGATTCAACAGAAGATATCGAAAGAGAAGTGATTAACCGATTATCGCGAGCTAAGCACTCCGGTTTGACTCTTGCAGACGTAATTGATTTTCTGTTTGGATGGGTAGATATAGTATGGATCAGGTGGAGTCTGATAACTGCATCAATTGTTCTGGTCTTGTTTTTTGTGTATCAGCAGAGCATTATACTGAAGCAGATAGATTTTCTCAGTAATCATACAACTATAATTGAAGAAGAACCTTTATCAAGGTCAGCGTATGAAATTGAAAAAAAGGTAATGATGTACAAGCTTTCTGGCAGAAAAATCCCTGCACAAAGCATAACGATATCTGAAAAACAGATGGAACAATTGCTTGAGTCCGTTAATGAATTACAGGTTCAGTACAGGGATCTGTTGAATCTGATAAAAGAAGATCCTGAGCTTAAAAAATATATTGAAGAGAAACTTAATGAAAATAACCGCGTAAAAATAAAATTATAAGGCCATGAGAAAAAAAATATTAAGACTGATTCTCACATCTGTTATTATGATGGTAGTTTCATGCGATGAACCGGAAACCGTTGTAACGAATTATGTTCATCCCGATGGATCTGTTACAAGAAAGATCGAAATGAGAAATATCGATATTAAAAAGAAAATATCTGGTATACAGGTACCCTTTGACAGTACATGGACAGTCAAAGATTCATGTGAGATCAGTTCTAAAGGGGATACTGTATGGATAAGAAGAGCTGTAAAACTGTTTAAAAATGTTGATGAGATCAATTCAGCATATAAAACGGATTCAGGTGCCAACAGAGACTTCTCGCGCCAGGCCGGATTTAACAAAAGTTTCAAATGGTTTAATACAGAATTCCGCTTCTCAGAGAGAATTGACAGGAAGCTGTCATTTGGTTATCCTATACAGGATTTCCTTAATGAAGAGGAACTTGTATATTTCTATTCTCCTGATGATATGAGGTATAAAAAGGAACACAGTTCTGATAGCTTAAAATTCAAGGCTCTGAAAGATTCCGTTGATAAGAAAATCGAGATATGGACTTCAAAAAATCTTGTGTCGGGATGGATCAGTGAATTTTCAAAGCAGGTGAAGAATTTACCCGGGGAACAATCAGTTGTAGAAACCTTAAAATCACATGAGGATGATTTGATTAAGCTGATTAATATTAATGATAAAAAACTTGACAGTTTGTGGTCTAACGGGATAATATTGAAGAAATTTCTAAGTGAAGCGGAGTATATTACATTCAAGGCAGAAGCTGATTCTGCAATCGAAATGGTAGCTGAACATTTCTTTGTAGATTTCAAGGATTATATGGTAAGGATTGTGATGCCAGGGAAACTGATAGGAACAAACGGATTCATTGATAGCAGCCAGGTGTTGTTGTGGCCTGTTAAATCTGAATATTTTTTAACCCAGCAGTATGAAATGTGGGCAGAATCAAAGATTCCTAACAGGTGGGCATGGGTTGTGTCAGGTTTGTTCGTGGTGTTTGTAATAACAGGTGTGATTGTAAGGGTAATAAAAAAAGGCTGAATTTCTCAGCCTTTCTAAACCTAACCTAATCTAATCCCTAAAACTAAACTAATTAACCTAACGAATATAAAACCTGATATTATCTCATGTAATCTTTTAACATCAGCATCAACTTCTGGCGGGTGAAGAAAATCCTGCTCTTAACAGTTCCGATCTTTAAGCCAAGTTCGTCAGCAATCTCCTTATATTTATAGCCCTCTATGTGCATCCTGAATGGGATCCTGAACTCATCACTTAAAGAATCTATTGCCTTTTCTATTTCACCTTCAGCATAATTTGATTCGGGTGAAATAAACCCTTTGTCTCCTGGCTGGTTTATGTAATAAAGATCTTGTGTTCCGTCGATAATGGTGTTTTCTTTAACATTTCTCCTGTAATTATTAATAAAGGTATTTTTCATAATTGTAAATACCCAGGCTTTAAGATTAGTGTAATCGACAAATTTATCTTTGTAGGTAATTGCTTTAAGATAAGTATCCTGTACAAGATCCAGTGCGGTATCGCGATCGGAAGTGAGACTCATTGCAAACCTTTGAAGATTGGTCTTCATACCGATAAGGCTATTATTGAATTCATATTGGGTCATAACTCTTTTATATTATTGTTCAAACAAATTTACACAGATAAATAAAGATATGCAAATCTTAATATCTTAAAATCGTTATATTCTACAGTTTTTACAAATAGTTCATTGGTATAATGTCAAGATATAATGTTACTTATGCTTTTTTATACGGATATTTTCTAAATTCAATATAAATTGATTTTAAGAGTTATTTATTGACTTAGTTGTGATTTTTATATTTTGGATATTGTTTTATATGATATTTAGGGACTAAAAGCAATCCACTTCATAAGAACGATCAAGATGTGAAAAATGTTTAAACAGGGAGGAATTTAAAATCCATTTTAACCTTATATGGATATTTGATCAACTTTCGTAATTTTAAAAAAAAATCTTCATGGATTTTAACATTAAATTAAGCAACGGACAGGTTTTAAGTGGAATGATACAAAGTCCGGGTGAAAGCACAAATGCAGTGGTCATTCTGGTACATGGTCTTGGCGAACACATACATCGTTATGTCTATTGGGCCGACCTGTTTAAAAAAGAGGGAATAGGTTTTACAGGGGTTGATCTTCCCGGCCATGGGCGTTCTGAAGGGAAGAGAGGCAATATTAAAAGCTATGCTCTTCTGGGAGAAATGCTGGATATTTTACTCAGCAGTTGTAAACAGACTTTTCCAGGAGTTCCGGTTTATATCTATGGACATAGCCTGGGAGGCGGTATTGTTCTTGATTACCTCCTTCGCAAAAACCCCAAGATAAAAGGAGCCATAGTAACATCTCCATGGTTACGTCTTTCAACGGAGCCTGCAAAGATAAAACTTGTCGTAGCCTCAGTCATGAAGTATCTGCTTCCAGGATTAATACAATCGTCAGGTCTCAATGTAAGACATATTTCGCATGACGATAATATTGTTGAAATGTATAAAAATGATCCCCTGGTACATGATAAAATATCTGTAAGCCTGTTCCATGAGGCTATGAATGCTGCTGATCATTCACTGGCACATGCGAATGAATTAAAGGTCCGTACACTTCTTCTTCATGGAAGTGATGATTTGATCTGTTCACCGGCAGGTAGCAGGGAATTTGCAGAAAAATCCTCAATGGTTGAATTGAGAATATGGGATGGCGGTTATCATGAATTACATAATGAACCTTTTAAAGAAGAAGTATTTAATTACATAATGGGCTGGATCAGGAGATAATATCCAGAATTTCATGCTGTTTGATATGGAGTTCAGAACTAAAATTAATATTGAACCATCTGGAATTAAGATCAGTTATGACGATAAAGTTATGTTCATTGGTTCATGCTTTGCTTCATCCATTGGTCAGCAGATGGAGATGGGTCGTATTCCGGTTATGGTAAATCCGTCAGGAGCAGTATTCAATCCCGTTTCAGTCGCAAATACCCTGGATACTATTACATATGGGAATGAATTCATTCAGGAAGACTTGTATTGTCACAATGGTACATATATCAGTTTCTTTCACTATACTGATTTTTCCTCTGAAGACCCGGTAAAAGTTCTTGAAAAAATCAATAAAAAATCCAAAGAGGCTTTAGAATTTTTAAAAAGTGCACATATCCTTTTTATAACTTTTGGGACAGCAAGAGTTTATAGATGGAAAAAGACAGGACTTATAGTATCAAACTGTCATAAAATACCCTCCCGCGATTTCAATCCTGAACTGCTTACAGTTGATGAGATTGTGAATTTGTGGATTACCCAGCTCGACAGGCTGCAGTTCCTTTTCCCTCAGCTGAAAGTTGTTTTTACAATAAGTCCGGTCAGGCACTGGAAAGATGGTGCCCATGGCAACCAGGTAAGTAAATCGATATTGTTTCTCGCTGTTGAGGAGTTACTTAAGCATAAATCTTCTCCACAATATTTCCCTGCCTATGAACTGGTTATGGATGATTTGCGCGACTACAGGTTTTACAGTGGTGATATGCTTCACCCTTCAGGCGAAGCAATTAATTATATCTGGGATGCATTTTCCGGATGTTATCTCGAAAACAAAACTATGACAATCTTCAATGAAGTAGTTAAAGTTACTAAAGCCTGCAATCATCGGTTTAATACCGATTCCACAATCCAGATAAATAATTTTGCAGAACGGATGCTCAGACAGATCTCTGATATTGAACGCAAAGTACCTCAAATTGAGTTATCCGGCGAAAAAAAATATTTCCTTAATCTGATAAAAAAATAGAACTGTGATATATTTTAGATTGAACAATCTCTTTCCGAATACTGTTAACAGGGTAAAATTTATACAGTATGTTAAGATTTGTTTTTACAATATCAATAATATTTTTTAGTGGTTTTATTTTATCAGCACAACAAAACAAAGGAGTTATTGATGGGAGAGTCTATAATGCCAAAACAAATGAAGGCGTTCCTTTTGCAACAGTTCAGATATGGGGTACAACTACAGGAGCAATAACTGATGTTAACGGGAATTTTTTATTCACCGGGATTAAACCAGGGTACATTGAACTGAGAATATCATCTGTCGGATTCAAACCATATATTTCCAGCGCGGTGATGGTCACAAACAGTAACCATGTGAATCTTGAAATCCCATTGGAAGAAGCTGAGATTAGTGTGGGTGAAGTTGTGGTCAAGGCTTCTCCTTTCACAAGGAAGATAGAAACACCTATATCCGTAAGAATAATCGGGATAGATGAAATTGAGAAAAATCCCGGAGGGAACCGCGATATTTCCAAAGTCATTCAGTCTTATCCCGGGGTTGCTTCGACTCCGGCATTCCGGAATGACGTTATTGTAAGAGGCGGAGGTCCTAATGAAAACAGGTTCTATATTGACAACGTTGAAATACCCTATCTGAATCATTTTTCTACTCAAGGCTCCTCAGGTGGACCCGTCGGAATAATCAATGTCGACTTTGTGCAATCTGTTGATTTCCTGTCGGGAGCCTTTCCTGCATCGAAAGGGAATGCTCTCAGCTCCATACTTAATTTCACTTTCCTCGATGGAGACAAGGACAGGTTTAAATACAGGGCTACCGTTGGAGCTTCCGATCTCGGTCTTACAATTGACGGACCAACGGGCAGGAATAGTACTCTTCTGATGTCAGTTAGAAGATCATATCTTCAGTTTCTCTTTAAAGCTCTTCAGCTCCCTTTTCTTCCAACTTATACCGATTTTCAGCTTAAGTATAAGATCCGGCTTGATAAAAAGAATGAACTTACTATCCTCGGACTTGGAGCAAAAGATGATTTCAGCCTGAATCTAGATGCTAATGATACAGAATTGCAGCGCTATATTCTTGATTATCTTCCTGTACAGAGACAATACAGTTATGTTTTTGGGCTTGTATTGAAACACTTCAGAGACAATGGTTACGATACATGGGTATTAAGCCGGAATTATCTTAATAATACACAATATAAATATTTAAACAATATTGAAAGTGATGGTAATAAGATCTATGATTACCAGTCAGGAGAAGGAGAGATCAAGACTCGGTACGAAAGGACTATTCTTGGAGAGAAGGGTTTGAGGATAAGCTATGGAGCCGGTTACGAATATGCACACTATAGAAACTCTACCTTTAAACGGATTTATTACGGAGGAATGGAAACTGATATAAACTATGATACCAATCTGAAGTTAGGCAAAATTGGTGTGTTCGGACAGGTAAGTAAAACATATCTGGATGATAAACTCAGTCTCTCTTTTGGAATCCGTTCGGATATAAATACTTATTCTGCCGGAATGTCAAACCCGTTAAATCAATTGTCTCCCAGAATTTCTGCTTCTTATGCACTGGCGGAAAAACTCAGCTTTAATTTCAGCACTGGCCGGTATTATCAGTTGCCACCTTATACAGCTCTGGGTTATTCGAATAGCGGAATATTCGTCAATAAGCAGAATAACCTGAGATATATTGCAGCTGACCATTTGGTTGCAGGATTTGAGCTGGTGCCTTTGGAGAATATTCAGATAACGATTGAAGGGTTTTTCAAGAACTACTCCCATTATCCGTTTTCAGTGAGAGATTCGGTTCCTCTGTCAAGTAAAAGTGCTGACTATGGAATATTTGGAGATGAAGAGCTTACTTCCACCTCAAAAGGAAGAGCATTTGGTTATGAACTTCTTGTGCGGCTTAAAGAATTCAGGAAGATCAATCTTGTCCTTTCTTATACCTATGTCAGAAGTGAATTCAGAGGATTGGAATCAGGATGGATCCCGTCATCATGGGATAATAAGCACCTCCTAAATCTGACAGCTACCAAAAAATTTAACCATAACTGGGATTTAGGTCTGAAGTGGAGATTTGTAGGAGGAGCTCCATTTACCCCNTATGATATTGAAAAATCTTCATACAAGGCAGCATGGGATTTGCAGGGCCAGGGATATCTGGATTATTCCAGGTTTAATTCNGGGCGTCTTAAAGCATTTCACCAGCTGGATCTGAGAATTGACAAACAATACTTCTATACTGGNTGGTCATTAATGTTATATGCCGATATTCAGAATGTTTATAACCACAAAGCAGACCAGCGTCCACTACTNTTAAGAGAGTCAGACAGCAATAATTTACCCGTTACCNATCCTGAAAATCCTTTGAAATACAGTCTTAAATATATTACAAATGAATCTGGTACGGTATTGCCAACCATCGGAGTTATTGTTGAATTTTAATAGCCAGGAAACAAACAGGATTTTGTCTGATTAACAAAACCAGTATTCCATGGTCGTTCCGGCTGAAAATTGCTAAAGTAACATCAGCAGTTAGCGAGACCAAAAACCATTATTAACTGAGAGACTCAATAGCCTTAATAAAATGAGCAGGGTCTTTTACAAGAAGAAGCTTATCGAACGATTTTTTACTATTACCTTCAGGTGAATCGGTAAGAATAATCTTTTTTAACATAAGTGATTTCCCGATATTGCTGAAATACCCTATTTTTTTCTCTGCAAAATCAAATGCACTGGAGTTAACAATAAGATATTCAAATGATTTTATTTTATGAATTTCAATTACTTCAGAGGCCGGAAGTATTCCTCCGGTGAAAATCACATCAAATCCTCTTTTCTTAAGTGCATATTTATAAAAAAGGAAGTTGTTATCGGTAAGATTATCTGAAGTATTGATCATTGCAACGGATGGTTTTGCTTTGCCGTTAACAGGTTTGAGAAAGTTATCTTCAATAATAATAATCTGCTTTATTGTATTTCTGACAAATTGCTCCTGTGCTCTGGACAGACTTCCTGTTTGCCAAAGGATCCTCGACTTTTCAAGAAGCGGGTACAGATATTTGCAATAAGCTTCTTCAATACCCTGATATTTTATGAAAGGGGATAGTGCTTCTTTAAATAACACCTCGTTGAACCTGATTGCGGACATCAGGATTTTCCCAGGCTGGAAATTCTGATCCAGATTATCATGCTTACTATTCACAGTCATTACCTGCTGCGTAAGTTCATCTTCATCCAGCCTGGCAATCTTCGATATTTTCAGTCCGTTGCGGTTAAGATATGCAACATTGAGAATCTTTTTAAGTTCTGCTTCGCTGTATGTCCTTATATTTGAGTCTGTCCTGTCAGGCTCAAGGATCTTGTACCTCTTCTCCCAGATTCTTATGGTATGAGCTTTTATTCCCGAGAAATTTTCAAGATCTTTTATTGAAAAAACATTTATCCCGTCTTCCATGGTGGCTTTTCAAAATAGTTTAGCACAAATGGTCATTACTATAATTATTTAAACAATCCTGATTCGGGATTGTTTAAATAATTTCTATTAAGATTCTAATTATTTGGTAATTAACTTAGGTACCTTCCCCAAAGATTCCTAAGGTCCGATAAAAATAGCAAATTTCTTTTATTCAGCCTCCTCAACCATTATTTTTTTAACCACTCTTAAACCATCGCTGAAAATGATTGTAACCAGGTACATTCCCCTTTTGGGATTTTCGAGCACGATCCTGTTTAATTGCTGAGGGTTACGGTATTGAACCCTGTAAACATCCTGGCCGATAATATTTGTGATCTTTACAAAAGAGACATCCCTGTCGGTTTTAATTGTAAAACTATTTTCCCTTACAGGGACAGGATAGATGCTGACTTTAATATTAACATCATTTCTTGAAATATCTTTTTTAGGAAAGGCTGGAGAAATGTTAATAGTATCCTTCTGGGCTTGAAGGGTAATTGTAAGAATTATAAAGAAGATAAAGAGTAGACTTTTCTTCATAAATGCTTTTTTAATAATCTCTTTCAAGAACGGTGTAAAGATAATAATAAATTATATATAATGATCTAAAAGTAGTTTAGCTTTCTCAAGGTCATCCGGTGTATCAATACCGATGTTATCCCATAATGTGACAGCAGTTCTGATCCGGAAGCCATTTTCTATCCACCTGTTCTGTTCCAGGGATTCAGATATTTCAAGCGGACTCCTGTCCAGTAAAGTTATCTTTTTAAGTGTTTTTGTCCTGTACGCATAAAGGCCAATATGTTTAAAATATATATGTTTTTTCGACCACTCATTCTTTTCGGCATCCCTGATATAAGGTATTGCAGCCCGGCTGAAATATATTGCATCTCCGGTTGAGTTTAAAATCACCTTTGGCTGGTTTGGATTAAAAATATCCTCTCCCGGTTCAGTTCTCCTTACAAGGGTTGCTATATCAACATTTTCATCAGTAAAGCATTTCATAAGAAGCTCGATTTGTTCAGGTTTAATGAAAGGTTCATCGCCCTGTATATTCAGCACGACATCAATCATTTTCCCGGTTTCTGTCATTATAAGGTCAACAGCTTCTGCGCAGCGATCCGTACCGCTCTGATGATCAGATGAGGTCATCAGAGCTTTTCCGCCGAAATTTCTGACAGTATCGTATATCCTTTTATCATCGGTGGCAACATAAACCACACCAAGTTTTTTAGAGGCCTGTTCAAATACTCTTTGTATCATCGGCTTATTCCCTATCAGGGCCAGAGGTTTGCCCGGGAATCGTGATGAAGCATAGCGTGCAGGTATTATACCGGCAAATTGATATTCCGGATCTGTTTTCATTTGGCTAATTTACGAAAAATGAATTTCCCAATGTTTTAAAAAAACGTTAAATTCGCAGGATTGTAAAACAGGAAATGAAAGATTTGCAAAATATTAAACAGAGGTTTGGAATAATTGGTAATTATGAGGGACTTAACCGGGCGATTGACATAGCTGTCCAGGTCGCTCCAACGGATCTTTCAGTTCTTATCACGGGTGAAAGTGGTACCGGGAAAGAGATTTTTCCCCAGGTAATTCATAATTTTAGTACAAGAAAGCATGGACAGTACATTGCAGTAAACTGCGGAGCCATCCCTGAAGGTACAATAGATTCTGAATTGTTTGGACATGAAAAGGGATCATTTACAGGCGCCACAGAAAGCAGGAAAGGTTATTTTGAAGTTGCTGACGGCGGAACAATATTTCTGGATGAAGTAGCAGAATTACCTTTATCAACACAGGTCAGGCTTCTCAGAGTATTGGAAACAGGTGAATTTATAAGGGTTGGTTCATCAAAGGTTCAGAAAACAAATGTCAGGGTTATTGCAGCCAGCAATGTTGAAGTACCAAGGGCAATTGATAATGGCAGATTCAGAGAAGATCTTTTTTACAGATTAAATACTGTCCCGATAAAAATACCAGCTCTGAGAGAGAGAGGAGAAGATATATTCCTTCTCTTCAGGAAGTTTGCCGTTGATTTTGCAGAGAAATACAGGATGCCGGCAATCAGGCTGGATTCTGAAGCAAAGAACCTTCTGATAAATTATTCATGGCCCGGAAATGTAAGGCAGCTGAAAAACATAACCGAGCAGATATCCATTATTGAGAGCGACAGGGAAATTTTAGCACTCACACTGCGGAATTATCTTCCGGATTACAGAGGTGTAAAGTTACCTGCAATAATTAAAAAGGATGACGATAAATCATTTTCTTCAGAAAGGGAAATACTTTATAAGATCCTTTTTGACATGAAAAGCGATATGAATGATCTTAAGAAACTTGTCTTTGATCTTATCAGACGGGGAGAATTAGATAATACGTTTCATGAGACTAACTCGAGGGTTATCAAGAATCTTTTCAGAGAAACTAACGAAGAAGAGAATATCGAGAACGATGCAGTAGTTCCTCCTGTCGATTTCCCTGCGCATCAGACCAGGAATGATATACAGGATACAGAAGAGATAATTGAAGAATCACTTTCACTTGCCGACAAAGAAGTGGAAATGATAAAGAAAGCCCTGGAAAAATATAACGGAAAAAGAAAGATGGCTGCAAATGAACTTGGGATCTCTGAGCGGACCCTTTACAGAAAGATTAAAGAGTATGGAATTGAATCATAAAAAGAAAATCAGTTTTCCTGCAAACAGATTTCTTCTGCTCCTATTTATTGCCGGGCTAGCTATCCTTGCTGGATGCAAGGTGTCATATTCATTTTCAGGAGCCAGTACTCAGGGGCTGAATACTGTGAGTATCCAGTATTTTCAGAACAGGGCTCCTCTGGTACAACCTGGACTTAGCCAGTATATAACTGATGCGTTGATTGATAAGTGCAAGGCGCAGACAGGTCTTAAATTTGTTAATGGGATTGGCGATGCAAGTTTTGAGGGAGAAATAAGTGATTATAACACCCGTCCCTA
>JGI20214J51088_10000631_pt1 | contig 24380 bp, 21 predicted proteins | sample WetSurMetagenome_FD_51088 | JGI IMG/M metagenome (IMG submission 51088) | reverse complement strand
TGTATGCGTTCAACCCTGTGCTGGCCAGGATGCCCTATTGGCAGGGCATCCTGGCCGTGTCGGCTATCGTGGCGGCGGTTACCTTGTCGATCGATTTGCTGGGCGGTGACCTGTTTTCCGGGGCTGAACTCGGGGTATTTCGCTACATACGACATGCATTGATCGGCATCGCCTTTGCATTGATATTGCTCTATTACTTCAGATTGCGGGCAGAGGCGCTCTCCCCGGCGCGGCATGAAGCGCGGCTGCAGGCCTTGCAGGCGCGCATTCGGCCGCACTTCCTGTTCAACACCATCAACGCCGTGCTGAGCATCATGCGCGCCGACCCCAAGCGCGCCGAGATCGCGCTGGAAGACATGGCGGACCTGTTCCGCATGGCGATGACAGATCAGAATGAACTGGTCGTGTTGGGCAAGGAAGTGGAACTTGCGCGACAATACTTGGCTATCGAAGAATTGCGTCTGGGCGAACGCCTTCAGGTGCGATGGGATACGCAGAACATGCCGCCCGATGCACTCATTCCGCCGCTGATCCTGCAGCCGCTGCTCGAAAACGCCGTCTACCACGGCATCGAACCGCTGGCGGAAGGAGGGCTCATCGACGTCAGGCTGTATCTGAACGACGACGGCCTGCACGTGGAGGTGAGCAACCCCGCCAGGAATCAGGCTGAGACGCGCGGGTCGGGCAACAAGATGGCGCTCTCGAACATCCGTGAACGTNTGGACCTGCTGTTTGATGTCGAAGCGAAATACCAGGTCGAGTCCGGCCCGGACCGCTATATTGTCCACATACTTATCCCTTACGTGACAATCAAGGCGCAATCTGAAATATGATTAATCGTATGCGCCATGATCGTTCCCTCCCTTGCAGGGCGCGTTTCGGCAGAGCCGAAACCGTTCACAAGGCGCGGAGCATGCTCCGCGAAACCCCTTGCTCACCCCCCGTGCCCCCTCTCCCGAGGGGAGAGGGTTACTGGGAGACGCTACGCGAAATATCCATTTCTCTGGGGCAGACAGCATGACCGACACGATCACCTTGCCGCTTACCGTCTTCATCGTGGATGACGAGGCGCCCGCGCGCAACCGGCTCAAGGAGAAACTTGCCGACTGCGCCGCCCAGTTTCCGCTGCAACTCGTGGGCGAAGCGGCAAACGGACAAGAAGCGCTGGACAAGCTCGCCGAGACGCCCGCCGAAGTCGTGCTGATGGACATACGCATGCCGCAAATGGACGGGATCGAGCTGGCAGGCCATCTGAACAAGCTCGAACCACCCCCCCTGATCATCTTCACGACGGCTTACGACGCTTATGCCATCCAGGCATTCGAACAGCGCGCAATCGACTACCTGCTCAAGCCGATCCGCCTGGGGCGCTTGTTCGATGCGCTTTCCAGGGCACGGGATCTGGTCCCGATACGCACCGAAGTGCTGCGTGAGCTCACTCCGGAAGCGCGCAGCAACCTGTCCGCCCACGAGCGCGGCAAAGTGCTGCTGATCCCGATCGACCAGGTGCTCTACCTGCGTGCAGAACTGAAATACGTTACAGTGCGAACTGTCGAGCGCGAATATCTCATCGAAGAATCGCTCACGGCACTGGAAAAAGAATACGCCGCACGCTTCGTGCGCATCCATCGCAACTGTCTCGTGGCAAGAGACGCGATCATGGGGTTTGAAAAAGGCGGCGACGAGGGCGAAAGCGGCTGGCTGATGAACATCAAGGGGCTGGAAGAGAAATTGCCGATCAGCCGCCGACAAATGGGAATTGTGAAGGAATATGGAAAATAAACTATGCGCGTACTGATTATCGAAGACAACCGGGACCTGGCTTCCAACATGTTCGACTTTCTGGAAACGAAAGGCCATGTCGTGGATGCGGCAGGCGACGGCATCACCGGCATGCATCTGGCGCTGGTCAACGAATACGATGCGATCGTGCTCGACCTGATGTTGCCGGGCATGGATGGCATCACACTCTGCCGCAAACTGCGTGAAGAAGGCGGCAAAGGCACGCCGGTCCTGATGATCACGGCGCGCGATTCGCTGGAAGACAAGATCGCCGGCCTGGAAGCCGGTGCGGACGATTATCTGGTCAAGCCTGCCGAGCTGCGCGAAGTGGAATTGAGATTGCGCGTCCTGTTCAGGCGCGGCGGAGATCACACCCAAAAGCAAAAGAAACTGACGGTGGAGGACCTCACCCTTGATCCCTTCACTTGCTCCGTGAAGCGCGGCGCCAAATCGATCGATTTGCCGCCGATCCCTTACCGCATACTCGAGATATTGATGTCGCGTTCTCCCCAGGTGGTCAATCGCGAAGACATCGAGCACATCGTATGGGGAGAAGGTCGACCCGACAGCGATTCGCTGCGGGCGCACGTGCATTTACTCAGGGAGCTGATAGACAAGCCTTTCGAGCGGAAGCTGTTGCGCACGATGCGCGGCTTCGGTTACCAGCTGGTCAGCCCGGATGTTCCAGACCAATAGTCTGCGCTTCCGGGTCGCATTCTTTTATGCGATCTTCGGGGCGGGCCTCAGCATCCTGCTTGCCGCCGGCGCCTACCTGACCGTCGAGCACATCGGGCATCAGCTCATGGACGAGGCATTGCTGGAAGAACTGAACAAGCACGCCAGCGAATCGATATTCATCGAGCCGAATACCGTCTCCATCAAGGGTTACATTCTTTCGGATACCCGGCGCAGCCCGAACCTGCCCTACGAGGTTGAATCGCTGACGCCGGGCAAATACAACATGACCGTCGGCAATATCGACTACCGCGTTCTCGTCGTCGACAAATACGGCGCGCGCTATTTCATGATGTTCGACACCCAGCTCCAGCATTTCCACGAGGCGGTGTATTTCCGCTATGTGGAGACCTTTGCCCTGTTCATGATCTTCAGTTCGGCCGCCGGGGGCTACTGGCTGGCGAGCCGCGTTACCTCATCGGTCACCCGGTTGGCCAGACAGGTCGGGCAGGCCGAGCCGGGCGATACCGATCTGTCCCTGACCTGGATCAAATCGACCAGCAACGACGAAGTGGGTGAATTGGCCCGGGCATTTGACCGCTATCTCCGCCGTCTGCGGGCATTCATCGAGCGGGAAAACTTCTTTACCGCGGACGTGAGCCATGAGTTGCGCACACCGCTCGCCATCATGCTGGGCGCNGTCGAGGTGCTGGAGCAGGATGAGTCGCTTTCGCCCAAACAGAAAGAGCGCATCACCCGCATCCACCGCGCCACCCAGGACATGATAGACCTGACATCCGCCTTGCTGCTGATGGCGCGCGAGCATCTCGATGCTGCAGACGAACAGCCNTGCGANGTGTCCGACGTGGCGCTTGCCTGTGTCGAGAAACACCGGCATTTGATCGGCGACCGGCCGATACGCCTGGAGGTGGAATCGATTGCCAGGGCCGTGTTGATGGCCGAGCGCCCGCTGCTGGAGATCGTGATCGGCAACCTCATTCGCAATGCCCTGTTCCACACCAAATCGGGCTCCGTCCTGGTCAAGGTCGAAGCGGATAAACTCACCGTACAGGACACCGGGATCGGAATGCGCCCGGATGAACTGGAACGAGCCCTGGAGCGTTATTACAAGGGACCGTCAAGTGCCGGAGCCGGCGTCGGCCTATCGCTGGTGAAACGCATATGCGACCGTTACGGTTGGCAAATTTCCCTCGACAGCAAGCAAGGCGAGGGCACTTCAGCGGTGATCGACTACTCCGCCGGCTAACATTGATGAGCTTCTTCAGCGTGTGGCGCCCAAGCAAAGTTATGTTGCAAAAAACGCAATTTAACGCAAATTTTACGTTCGATTGACTTCATATTGACAAACCCATTGCTAGTATTCCTCGCAACTTGTGCATGAAGTTAAGGGAGTAACGTTGCACAAGATGTTTCCGTTTCACCAATTGGGTTCGGGAAGCTCGTTTCCGAATGGCTTAATTTTCTGGAGGAGAATCGCAATGAAGAAAATCGTACTGTCTCTGGCAGGCGTGTTGGCAGCAGCCGCATTTGCACCCGAAGCATCCGCTTTGCCCGTGTTTGCGCGTCAAACCGGCATGGCTTGTTCCGCTTGTCACTTCCAGCACTTTCCGTTGCTGAACAGCTTCGGTCGCGCATTCAAGTCAGCCGGCTTCACCATGGTGGGCGCACAGGGCAAGATCGAAGGCGACCGCCTGTCGATTCCCGACACACTGAACATGGCTTTCCTGGGCAGCATGGGTTACGTCAAGAGTAATCAACTTGCTGACACGACCGGCGTTACAAAGAACCCCGGTAACGGCGGTGCTTACCTGCCCGGTATCGCCGGTGAGGCATCCCTGTTCGTCGGTGGCCGCGTGAGCGATTTCGCCGGCTTCCTGTCCGAGATCACCCTGTCGGGCGCAGCAGCAATCGATTCCGGCAAGCTGGCCATCCTGCCTGAAATCGGCAGCAGCGGCATCCATGCAGGTGTCATCCCGTTCGCCACGAACGGCCAAGGCGCTTCCTACGGCTTTGAATACCTGAACACCGGCGCCAACGCTGTGCACTCGATCACCAACACCGTTGGCAATGCACTGGGCGGCACTGGAGACGAGTTCGTCAATGCAGTTTCTGCGCAACAATATATCCATACCGCAACCGCAGCGGATGGTGTTGCCGCCGTGGTCAACAGCGACATGGGCTTCGTCAACATCACCAAGTACAACATGACCGGCATGGCGAGCGGACAACAAGGCAGCATGGGTTCTACCTATGCGCGCGTAGTTGGCTTGTTCGATCTGGCAGGGTGGGATTCCGCTTTGGGCCTCCAGAGCTGGAGCGGTTCATCGTTGAACGACGGTGGCGGTGTTATAGCTAACGCACTGATGAATCAATCCAAGGCATGGGCGATCGACGGCCAGATGCAGGGCACGCTGGGTGAAATGCCCACCGGCTTCTACTTCAGCTATGCGAACGCTGCTGCTGCCAATGCAAATGAGGCGCCAAATGCCTTTAACGCAGGTCAGCTGACTCGCAGCTCGCTCAACGTGGATGCGGAAATCGGCATCGTTCCTGAAGTCGTTACATTGGGTGCGGCCATCCGCCGCGGCAAGAGCGGTTTTGACACTGGCTTGCTGAACGGTGGTGCAGCAAATGGCAGCAACGCATCAGACAATGCCTACTTCCTGACCGCAACCTACAAGTTCGCACAGAACATGCTGGGTCGTCTGTCGTATGTGAAGCAGAGCGGCGATTACTGGAATGCGGCAAATTCGGCTGCAACCGGCGATACGACTACTGCCGTCAACCTGTACTTCCTGTTCTAATTGGCTAGTTCATCCGCTGCGGACGCAAGTTCGCAGCGGATGACGCAAGTCAGTCAAAGCAAGACGGAAAGAATTGGTGTTCCAATAAAAATCCAACAACTGCCAAGCCAAATGGGCGAGTTGATGCCGGTTCGCGATCTTCTGTGACAGGGGAGCGCAGCGGGTCGCACCAGAGAGGGCCGGCGCTCGGTTCGTCACACAACGGTAAGCAGTGGAACACAGATTGGGGAGACTTCGGTCTCCCTATTTTTTTGCCCTGATTTTGGTAGGCGTTGAAGCGGGCCGGATCGGCCGCATCATGACATGGTCGCCTGCGTATTGTGCTGCCAAACCAGCCACCATATTGCTTGACGTGGAGTAATCGGTCGATTACACTCAATCCATGTTTTAGATCAAACCGCTTCCCGAATTCACTGCTTGGCTCGATGGCCTTGCTGATGCGACTACGCGCGGCGTGGTAGTTGCAAGAATCAAGCGATTGGAACGCGGATTGATGGGTGACGTTGAACCAGTTGGCGAAGGCGTTTCGAAGCTGCGCATCCACGTTGGTGCAGGCTGGCGAGTGTACTTCACGCAACATGGTACACAGCTGATTGTGTTGCTTGTTGGAGGTTCCAAGCGCACGCAGAAGAGCGATATAAAACGCGCCAAGGCTCTGGCGGCCTTGTTGGATTAACAGGAGGAAACAAACATGACCAAACGTATTAAAGTGGCTGACTTGCCTGATTTCGACGCGGCGCCTTACCTTGAGAGCGAAGCGTCCATCGCTGCCTACTTGACCGACATTCTGGAAGCGAACGATGCCGCTTTGCTGGCGGCAGCGCTGGGCGACATAGCTCGTGCTCGCGGGATGACCGAGATAGCCAAATCGGCTGGAATAACTCGCGAAGCGCTCTACAAAGCGCTACGCCCCGATAGTGCCCCGCGTTTTGACACAGTTAGCCGTGTGTGTGCAGCCCTCGGCGTGCGTTTGGTAGCGCAGCCCGTACATGGCGGCGCTTGAGTTGTTGTTGATATTTCCGTAATTTATTTCACAGATTTGCGAACCACCGTCATTCCGGCGAAGGCCGGAATCTAGGCATTTGAAGTAACCCCACGCAGTGGGACAAAACCCCAATATGGTTTTGTCCGCTGTCGGTATTATTTGACGGGCTGGATACCGGCCTTCGCCGGTATGACGCGCTTCTTTATTCGTGCCGAATCAATAGAAATCAGCCGCTGTTGCGAAGCCCGGTCGCGATGCCGTTGATGGTCAGATGGATCGCGCGCTTTACCTTTTCGTCCTTGTCGCCGGCGCGATGCCGATGCAGCAGGGCAACCTGCAAGTGGTTGAGCGGGTCGATGTATGGAGTGCGCGTCAGCAGGCTGCGCGCAAAGGCGTGGTTGTCCTCGAGCAACGTGGTGTTGCCGGTCACGGCGAACAGCATCTCGATGGTGGTCTCCCATTCGCTGTTGATCGCACCGTAGATGCGGTCGCGCAGCTCAACGTCCTGTACCAGTTCGGCATAGCGCCAGGCGATGCCCATATCGCTTTTGGATAGCACCATGTCCATGTTCGACAGCATGCCGCGGAAGAATGCCCAGTTCTGGTACATCGCCTGCAACTGTTTGAGTCCGGCATCGCCTTCGCGTTCGATGAACTGCTTCACCGCGCTGCCAAAACCGAACCAGCCCGGCAGCATCATGCGGCTCAGGCCCCAGCTGAACACCCAAGGGATGGCGCGCAGATCTTCGATGCGGTCGGAGGCCTTGCGCGAAGAGGGGCGGCTGCCGATGTTGAGTTCGGCGATCTCGCGGATCGGCGTTGCGGTAAAGAAGAACTCGGTGAAACCGGGTGTCTCGTATACCAGTTTGCGATAGGCGACGAACGCATCGCGGCTCAGCGCCTCCATGATGCGGTGATATTCCGGCATGGTGCTGTCCGCGCCGTGGTGATGCAACAGCGTGGCTTCGATGGTCGCGGCGACCAGCGTCTCCAGGTTGCGCCGGCCGATCTCCGGGTTGGAATATTTGCTGGCGATCACTTCGCCCTGTTCGGTGATGCGGATCTGCCCGTTCACGCTGCCCGGCGGCTGGGCCAGGATGGCGTCGTAGCTGGGGCCGCCGCCGCGACCCACGGTACCGCCGCGGCCGTGGAACAGGCGCAATTCGATGTTGTGCTTCTCGAACACCTTCACCAGCTCGACCTCGGCCTTGTACAGTTCCCAGTTGGCGGTGAGATACCCGCCGTCCTTGTTGCTGTCGGAGTAGCCCAGCATCACTTCCTGGGTATTGCCGCGGCTGGCCAGCAGCTTGCGGTACCACGGGATGGAGAAAAGTTCGTCCATGATGGCGGCGCCGCCGCGCAGGTCTTCGATGGTCTCGAACAGCGGGATGATGTTGACGTGCAGCGTGTCGCCGCCTTCAAGCAGGCCGACCTGTTGCAGCATCAGTGCGACTTCCAGCATGTCGCTCACCGCATCGGCCTTGGAGATGATGTGGTTGGGCAGCGCGCCGTGGCCGTAGCGACGGTGGATGTCTGCTGCCGCCTGCATGATGCGCAGTTCGCTCTGTGGCACATCGGTGTAACGTTCGATGTCGGTCAGCAAGATCCGGTTGGCCTGCAGTGCTTCCAACAATACCTGACGTTTCGCGGCCTCGTCGAGATCGGCATAGTTAGCCTTGCCGGAGCTATGGGAGAACAGCTCGCCCACGGTCTGTTCGAGGATGGCACTATGCTGGCGCATGTCCAGCGGGGCGAGATAGAAACCGAACAATTCGGCGGCACGGCGCAGGTTGGCGAGCCGGCCGCGCGCGAGATAGACCGCGCCATGCTTGAACAGCGAATCGATCATCACATCGAGATCGGCGATGAATTCCTGCGACGTGGCGTAAGGGTGCGCGTGCCTGTCCACGGGCGACAGGTAGGAAAGATCGTGGCCGAGCTGTTTGGCGGTAGCCGACAGGCGCGAGTAGATCAGGATCAAAGCGCGGCGGTAGGGCTCGTCATCGCGGGCGGAGGCCTTGTCCGGCGAGGCATCCGACAGCTTGCGCATCTCGGGCGTGACCTCGACCAGACGGTCCGTCAGGCTCAGACGCGTACCGAGGACATGTGTCTCCTTCAGGTAATATTCGAACGCCAGCGCGGAATGTTCCTGCACCGCATCCGACATCACATCGTGGGTGACGAAGGGGTTGCCGTCGCGGTCGCCGCCGATCCAGCTGCCGACGCGCAGCAGCGGCGGCACCTTGATGTCCTTGTCGAAACGCGATTCCAGTTGCTTCTCCAGATTCGCATAGAGCTTGGGTATCTCGGACAGGAAGGTGTAGCGGTAATACTCAAGGCCGTTGCGGATCTCGTCGCGCACATTCAGTTTGGCCGTGCGCAGCATGCGCGTCTGCCACAGGATCAGCACGAAACGATGCAGGGCTTCCTCGTTCTCGGCGAGGTCGTCGGGCGTCATGTCCACGCGGTCGCGGCTGGAAAGCAGATTGGAGATGATGAGCTGGCAATCGAGGATGCTCTTGCGCTGCACTTCGGTCGGGTGGGCGGTCAGCACCGGCGAGACCAGCGCATTGTCCAGAAAAGCCTGCAGCGTCTTTTTGTCGACCTTCTTTTCCTGCAGGCGGTCCAGCGCCAATTGCAGCGTACCGTCCTTGGGTGGCGTGCCCGCCTTGAGGTGGGCACGGTGGCGGCGGTTGTGATGCAGGTCTTCGGCAATGTTGGAAAGCTGCGAGAAATAACTGAAAGCGCGCACCACGGCCAGCGTCTCGCTGGGCGAAAGCGCATCCAGCATCTGTTCGAGCGTTTCGCCGTCGCGCTCGTCACGGGTTTTGCGGAAACGAACCGCGGCGCGGCGCACGTTCTCGACCAGCTGAAAGGTCTCTTCGCCCTCCTGTTCGCGCAGGGTGTCGCCAAGGATGCGGCCCAGGAGGCGCACGTCGTCGCGTAGCGGCAGGTCTTTGCTGGAAATGTCGGCTGGAGCTGAGATCAGATTCATTTTTTCAGAGTGTGTCGTCGGCGCAAAAGGACGGCGCACCTGTTAGAATGCGCCGCTCGATAACCGCATAATATTAGCCACAAATTTTAGGAAACCACGATGAATCAGGCTCCGCTTATTCCTCCAACCCGTCTGGTGATCGCTTCGCGCGAAAGCGCGTTGGCCATGTGGCAAGCGGAACATATTCGCGACAGGTTGCGCGCATTATACCCACAAACTTCCGTCAGCATCCTGGGCATGACCACGCAGGGCGATCAGATCCTGGATGTCACGCTGTCCAAGATCGGCGGCAAGGGCCTGTTTGTGAAGGAATTGGAGACTGCACTGGAAAACGGCAGCGCGGACATCGCGGTGCACTCGCTGAAAGACGTACCGATGAACTTGCCGGAAGGCTTTGCGCTGGCCTGCATCGGCGAACGCGAAGATCCGCGCGACGCATTCGTTTCGAACAAATTCGACAATCTGGCCGCATTGCCGGCGGGCAGCGTGGTGGGCACCTCCAGCCTGCGCCGCGAAAGCCAGTTGCGCGCGCGCTTCCCGCATTTGAAGATCGAACCGTTGCGCGGCAACGTGCAGACCCGGCTGCGGAAGCTGGACGAAGGCCAATATGCCGCGATCATTCTTGCTGCCGCCGGCCTGAAGCGTCTGGGTTTGGGCGATCGCATCCGTGCCGTGATTTCCAGCGAGGAAAGCCTGCCCGCCGTGGGGCAGGGTGCGCTGGGCATCGAGACGCGCGCTGGAAGAACCGACCTGAAAGCCGTACTCGCTCCCCTGCATCATGCCGATACTGCGGCCTGCGTGCTGGCAGAACGCGCAATGAGCCGGGCACTGACGGGTAGCTGTCAGGTGCCGCTGGGAGGGTTTGCCGAAGTGCAGGCTGGCAGGTTGCGCATGCGTGGTTTCGTCGCTACTCCGGACGGGTCTCGCTTGCTGCGCGCCGAGCATATGGGCGACATCGCAGATCCCGAAGCGCTGGGCGATATCGTTGCAAAAGACTTGCTCAATCAGGGCGCAGGCGAAATTCTCGCGGCGCTGTCTTTGTAAACGGCGAAAAGATTTCATGCCGCAGAGGTCACAGGGCACACAGAGGAAATATCTGACTGAAGCAGGTTGTCTCTGTGTGCTCTGTTTTCTCCGTGGCAAATGAATTTATGGTTTCCAGTTTGTCACTAGCCGGACTCAGCATCGTCATCACGCGTCCGCGTGAACAAGCGCTTGAGTTGGCGCGGCGTATGGAGCGACTCGGCGCTCGCCCGCTGCTATTCCCTCTGCTGGAGATAGAAGCGGTACACGACGAGCAACTGTTACACGAACAACTCTCCCGCCTCAAGCAAACCGACCTTGCGATCTTCATCAGCCCGAATGCCGTGCGCTACGGCATGGCAGCTATTAACTCCCAACGGGGGACGGCTGGGGAGGGGGAAGCATTACCCGCATCTTTGCAGATTGCAGCCGTCGGCCAGGCCAGTGCGCAGGCGTTGCGCGAACTGGGCGTGGCGGGCGTCATTGCTCCTGCCGGGCGTTTTGACAGCGAATCTCTGCTGGCACTGGCGGAACTGCAGGCTGTCGCGGGAAAGACCGTGATGATCTTTCGCGGCGACGGCGGGCGCGAGTTGCTGGGCGACACGCTCAAAGCACGCGGGGCGCAGGTGGAATATGTCACCTGCTATCTCCGCAGCAAACCGCCAATGAACGTCGGCGAGATGCTGGCGGCGGCACCCTCTGCGATCACTGTGACCAGCAGCGAGGCATTGAGCCATTTGTGGGAGATGCTCAAAGAGACAGACAGAGCAAGGCTTGCGGGCATACCGCTGTTCGTGCCCCACGAGCGCATCGCAACAGCGGCAAGACAACAAGGCTGGCAACAAGTAACCGTCACCGAATCCGGAGATGACGGACTGATGTCGGGTTTGATAGCATGGGCGAACACCAAACGGAAATAACGCGATGAACGAGCCAGTACAGCAAACTCCTCCTGCCGAAAAATCCGGTGCCACACCGGAAACGCCAACGCCTCCCGGCGCGCCGCGCGCCCCGCACCGCAATCGGATCGGAGACTTGCTGGCACGCGTGACGCTGACGCAACTCACTCTGGCCGTGCTGGTGGTGATCTTCGTCTGGCAATGGCTGGATGCCCATTCCCAACTCAACCATACGCAGCAGGAAGTGGCGAGACGCTTGTCCGAAGTGGAAGCGGCGAACAAGACCAACCAGATGCTGGTATTGCAGAACCAGGAATTGGTGCGAGAACTCGGCGGAAAACTCAGCCTGGTGGAAAGCAAATATGCGGAGAGCCAGAACCAACGCGCCGCGCTCGAAACCCTGTACCAGGAAATGTCGAGCAGCCGCGACCAGACCGCGCTGGCGGAAGTGGAGCAGATGCTGCTGATCGCGGGGCAGCAGCTGCAATTGTCCGCCAACGTGAAGGCGGCTTTGATCGCCATGCAACAGGCCGAGAGCCGGCTGCAACGACCCGCGTTCGCCACGCTGAAGAAGCGCATCGGACAAGATATCGAAAAGCTGCGCGCGTTGCCCAACATCGACGTTGCTGCCATCAACTTGCGTCTGGACAGTGTGATCGGCGCAGTGGACGGTTTGCCGCTGGCACAGGAAACGCATATCCAGCCGCAGAAGTCTGCAGTGGACGCCGATCCGGCAGAAGGGATGTGGAAGCAATTCTGGGAAGAAGTGTGGCATGAAGCGAAGAGCATGGTGCGCATCGAGAATACCGAGCGCCAGGAAATGCCCCTGTTGTCGCCGACACAGACTTTCTTCCTGCGCGAGAACCTGAAACTGCGTTTGCTCTCAGCCCGCATGGCCCTGTTGACGCGCGACCAGGTCAGTTTTCGCCGCGATCTGAAGACATCGCAGGAATGGCTCAAACGCTATTTCGATGTCAAATCCGGCGATAGCGCGCAAGTGCTGGCCACCTTGCAGAAACTTGCCGCGTCCAGCATCGTCACCGATCTGCCGGACATCAGCGGCAGTCTGGAGGCGGTGCGCAATTATCGCGTCTCGCACGAGCGGAGTGCGCGATGAAAGGACTATTGTGGCTGCTCGGATTGTTTGCCGCTGCCGTCGGGGTGACGCTGGCTGCACGCAATCCCGGTTATGTACAACTGGTCTATCCGCCGTACAGGGTGGAAATCTCGCTGACGCTTTTCGCGTTCGCCTTGCTCGCGGTCTTTGTATTGGGATATCTGCTGGTGCGCCTGACGGCGGCAGCGATGCAGTTGCCGGTATATGTGCGTGCTTTTCGTGAAGAGCGCATTGCAAGCAAAGGCCGCGCAGCGATGATGGAATCGCTCAAGGCCTATTTCGAGGGACGTTTTGCGGCAGCGGAAAAGGCTGCCGTACGGGCAATGGAGCTGGGCGAGAAGTCCGGACTCAATTCCATCGTCGCTGCCCGTGCCGCGCATGAATTGCGAGAGTTCGACAGGCGCGATGCCTATCTTGCCAGCGGCGAAGGCAGGACGGTGGGCGAATCGACGATGCGCCTGATCGCGAAGACCGAGTTTCAGCTCGATCAGAAACAGCCCCAATCGGCGCTCAACTCCCTGAAGGAACTGAACGACACGGGCATGCACAAGCATATCGGTGCGCTCAGCCTGGAACTGAAAGCGCAGCAACTGGCGCACAACTGGGATGCGGTGCTGGAGGTGATGGCGCAACTTGAGAAACGCAATGCGATCGACAAGGTCGTCGCCACGCAACTGCGGCAACAAGCCTGGCTGGAAAAGTTACGCAGCCAGGGAACAGAGATCACAATCCTGCGCACAATATGGAAATCCATTCCCGCCGAATTCAGGCATCGTGCGAAGATCGCAGCCGCAGCCGCGGAAGCATTCAACAGGCTTGGAGATTGCAAAAGCGCGCAGCAATTGCTGACTGACAGCCTGAATGCGCAGTGGGATAGCGAATTGGTGGCCCTGTTCGGGGAATGCCGCAACGACAACAACATCGCGCAGATCGAACAGGCGGAACGCTGGTTGAAACAGCACACCGACGATGCGGGCCTGCTGCTTGCATTGGGCAAGCTCTGCATGCACCAGCAATTGTGGGGAAAAGCGCAGAGCTATCTGGATGCCAGCCTTAGCCTGGAATCCAGCCGCGAAGCATATTCCTCTCTCGGTCGGCTCGCCGAAAAGCTGGGCAAGCATGAAGAGGCAATCGCCTATTTTCAAAAAGCGACATAGTTGCAATTGACCATTTTCATGGAGTGGAATTGGGTCTGAAAAGATATAGAAGCGGTTCTATATCTTTTGGCATATATCCCATCCTGAATGGCGCTGCTAGACTCCCCATATGGAAAAAGCGGCAAATGATGACCGTTTCGAAGCACGGTTTGCGCGTCGAGATGGCTCGCGGGAGACAGGGATGGAACGCGTCAAGCAGCTGGTATTGCCGGGCCTGATGGCCGTGGTGATGTCTGTGTCTTCGGGATGCGCGGTCACGCCTCCAGCACCGGAGTCGGCAGTTGTAAAACGCGATTCGGAACAGGCGGAACGGCAGCCGCGCGTGCCCGATGAATATCTGGTCACGCTGGCTCCCGATGCGGATGAAGCCGTCATCTACGAATACTACAAACGTTTCGGCATAAAGTACCTCCATCTGCTGGAAGGCGAGACATACTTGCTGATCGTGTCAAACGATCCCGGCCCGCATGCGATGGATGTGCTGATTGAGAATGAGCTGCGTATCAAGCTGGTTCAACCCAACCTCATACATTGGGATTACCGCTGACGCCGATGCATGCGGGTTGCTTGAATTGATCCATGCACGCTTGACCGGAAGGGCCAGACACGGATTTTCCGGAAATGGACATCCGGGAATCCCGGATCAGGTTTTCGGCGTGTAAGTGAATACGTCGGAATAGAAGGCATCATTGGACAAACCGCGTTGCGAGGTGAATTCGCGATGTGCGGCTTCCACTACCACCGGAGCTCCGCAGGCGTATACCGCATAACCTGACAGATCCCTGAAGTCGTCCAGCACTGCCTGGTGCACGAATCCCATGCGACCGTTCCACTGTTCCTCGGAAACGACAGGCGTGAACTTGATACCCTGCGCTTCCCACTCATGCGCCTTGTCCAGCATGTAGAAATCGGATTGCTTGCGCACACCCCAATAAAAGTGCATCTCGCGTTTGAAACCGATATGCAGCGCATGTTCGATGATCGCTTTCACCGGTGCGAATCCGGTGCCGCTGGCGACAAAAACGATAGGCTTGGGCGATTCCTCATGCAGAAAGAAGTTGCCAAGCGGGCCTTTGATACGCAGGATGTCGCGCACCTTCATGGTGTTGAAGACATGGTGGGTGAACTCGCCGCCCGCGATGTTGCGCACATGCAACTCGAGCAGCTCGTCCGCATGCGGCGCATTCGCCAGCGAAAAACTGCGCGGCTTGCCTTCCTTCTGCAAGATGTCGATGTATTGGCCTGAAAGGAATTGCAGACGTTCGTTGGTGGGCAGCTTGAGGTACAGCGCCATCACATCGTTGGTCAGCTTTACCATCTTCTCGACACGGCAGGGCAGTGTCTTTACCAGGATTTCCTGCGAAGTCGTCACCTCGTGGCTTTCGACCACCAGGTCGGAAAGGGGCTTGGCACAGCAGAACAACGCAAACCCTGCGTTCTTCTCTTCATCGCTCAGCACAAAGGCCTGTGCCTTGCCGTAATCCACCGATCCCTGAAGAATCTTGCCTTTGCACACGCCACATGCACCATTGCGGCAGCTATACGGCAGCGTATAACCATGTTCCAGCGCAGCTTCCAATATGGACTCATCTTTTCCGACGGGGAAAGAATGGTTGCTTGGCAGAATGGTGGTCTTGAAACTCATGGGGCTGTCCGGTTGAATAAAGGCCGCGATTTTAACGCATAATTAGCGCATGGAACGAATGCTCATCATCGGCTGCGGCGACATCGCGCGGCGCACCATCCGGCTTCTCGGTAAGAATTACCGCATCTGCGCGCTGATACGAAATGGCACGCAACGCGACGGGTTGCGCACTCAGGGCGTCCTTCCGGTCCCGGGCGATCTGGATAGCCGCAAGAGTTTATCCAGAATAACGGGATTGGCAGATATCGTGCTGCACCTCGCGCCGCCACCGAATTCGGGCGCAATGGATGTTCGTACACGTCATCTTCTCGCCGCATTATCGAAAGGCAGCTTGCCCCGGCAGTTCATCTACATCAGCACCAGCGGCGTCTATGGCGATTGCGAAGGTGCCTGGGTGAACGAGACGCATACGGTGAACCCCCAGTCGGCACGTGCACAACGCCGGGTGGATGCGGAATCGCAGATACGCCATTGGGCAAGCGTGAATGGCGTGCGGGCAAGCATCCTGCGTGTCCCCGGAATCTATGCGGAAGATCGCCTGCCGCTGGAGCGGTTGCGGGACGGCATGCCCGCCATCGCGGCGGACGAAGACAGCTACACCAACCACATACATGCCGACGATCTTGCGCGCATCGTCGTCGCAGCCCTGCATCGCGGCCGTCCGAATCGTGTGTACCACGCCAGCGACGATGGCGCGATGAAAATGGGCGACTATTTCGATGTCGTTGCCGACGCGCATCATTTGCCGCGCCCGCAACGCATTGATCGCGCCGAGGCACAACGAGTTCTGCCGGAATCGATGTTATCGTTCATGAACGAATCGCGGCGCCTGACGAATTCGAGGATGAAACAGGAATTGCTGGTAAGGCTTAATCATCCTACGGTAAGGGACTCTCTGAAAGATGCCGCGCACGATTCTTCTGCGTGAATCCCAATGAGATTAATCCGGGCTTAATGAAATTGCGCCATCATTCATCCGGCAATTACGAGGAGCACAGAATGAATAATCCTGAAACGCCATTGTCTCCGGACGAAGCCAAACGCATCCATGCCTACTGGCGCGCTTGCAATTACCTTGCCGCGGGCATGATTTATCTGCGCGATAACCCGCTGCTCAAGGAACGGCTCAAACTCGAACACACCAAGAGTCGCCTGCTTGGCCATTGGGGTTCCAGTCCCGGTCTGTCCTTTGCCTACATCCACATGAACCGCCTGATCAACAAATACGACCTGAACGCGATCTTCCTGGCGGGGCCGGGACATGGCGCACCCGGTGTGCTGGGGCCGGTGTATCTGGAAGGCAGGTACAGCGAGGTGTATCCGAACAAGAGCGAGAACGAGGAAGGCCTGCGACAGTTCTTCAAGGAGTTTTCGTTTCCGGGAGGCATCGGCAGCCATTGCACGCCGGAGACGCCGGGCTCGATCCATGAAGGCGGCGAGCTCGGATACAGTGTGTCGCATGCCTTCGGTGCGGCCTATGACAATCCCGACCTGATCGTGACGGTGGTGGTAGGCGACGGTGAATCCGAAACGGCAGCGCTGGCGACGTCATGGCATTCCAACAAGTTCCTGAACCCGAAACGCGACGGCGCGGTGCTGCCCATTCTTCACCTCAACGGTTACAAGATCAACAACCCGACCATCCTCGCGCGCATATCGCACGAGGAATTGGAGAATTTGTTCAAGGGCTATGGCTGGGCACCTCATTTTGTCGAGGGCAGCGATCTCGAAGCCATGCATCAGGCGATGGCCGCAACGATGGAGCAATGCGTGCTCGAGATCCGCCGCATCCAGCAGGAAGCGCGCAGCAGCAACAAGCCGGCCCGACCGCGCTGGCCGATGATCGTGCTGCGCTCGCCCAAGGGCTGGACCGGCCCGAAAGAAGTGGATGGCAGGAAGGTGGAAGGTTTCTGGCGCGCGCACCAGGTGCCGATAGGCGACCTGAAGACGCCGGAACACTTTGCAAAGCTGAATGAATGGCTGAAAAGTTACAGGACTTCCGAGCTGTTCGATGCGAACGGCACGCTGTTGCCCGAACTGAAAGCGCTGGCACCCAAGGGCAACCGGCGCATGAGCGCGAATCATCATGCCAATGGCGGCCTGATGCGCAAGGCATTGCTGATGCCTGACTGCATGGATTACGCGATCGCCGTGACCAAACCCGGCACCACGCAGGCCGAAAATACACGTCCGCTCGGCAAATTCATGCGCGATATCATGCGCGACAACATGCACAACTTCCGCGTATTCGGTCCGGACGAGACCAGCTCGAACAAGCTGGACAATATCTACGAGGCAAGCAAGAAGACATGGCTGGCGGATACCCTGCCTGAAGATGCGGACGGGGGCGAACTGGCGACGGACGGCCGCGTAATGGAGATGCTGTCCGAGCACACGCTGGAAGGCTGGCTGGAAGGTTATCTGCTCACCGGACGGCACGGTTTCTTTTCCACTTACGAAGCCTTCGTGCATGTCATCGACTCGATGTTCAACCAGCATGCCAAATGGCTGGCCATGTCCAAGGACGTGCCTTGGCGCGCGCCGGTGTCGTCGCTGAATCTGCTCATCACGTCCACCGTGTGGCGGCAGGATCACAATGGCTTTACCCACCAGGACCCGGGCTTTCTCGACGTGGTGGTGAACAAGAGCCCGGACGTCACGCGCATCTATCTGCCGCCCGACGTGAATTGTCTGTTGTCGGTCGCCGACCATTGCCTGAAGAGCACGAACTACATCAACGTGATCGTGTGCGACAAACAGAAGCACCTGCAATATCTGGACATGGATGCAGCTGGCAAACACTGCGCCAAGGGAATCGGCATCTGGGACTGGGCCAGCAACGATCAGGATGGAGAACCGGATGTGGTGATGGCGAGCGCGGGAGATGTGCCCACCAAGGAAGCGCTGGCGGCAGTAGTCATGTTGCGAGAGCATTTCCCGGATCTCAAGATACGTTTCATCAACGTGGTCGATCTGTACAAGCTCACGCCGGCCAGCGAACACCCGCACGGAATGAGCGACCGCGATTTCGACAGCCTGTTTACGCTGGACAAACTTGTGATGTTCAACTTCCACGGCTATCCATGGCTGATCCACCGTCTAGCTTACCGCCGTGCCAACCACAAGAATTTCCATGTGCGTGGCTACAAGGAAAAAGGCAGCATCAACACGCCGCTGGAACTGGCGATCAGAAATCAAATCGACCGTTTCAGTCTGGTGATCGACGTCATCGACCGCCTGCCCGCGCTGCATGTGGCCGGAGCGCACGTCAAGGAAAAGATGCTGCACTGGCAGATCGAATGCCGCAACTACGCATATGAAAACGGCGTGGATCTGCCGGAGGCGGATGGATGGACGTGGCCGTTTTAGGAATCAGGATACAGGATACAGGGAGCGTCGCTGCTCCCTTCCTGATGCCTGTATCCCGTATCCAGTATCCTGCCCATGAAAACCATCCTCACCATCAATAGCGGTTCTTCATCGGTCAAGGCCAGCCTGTTCGAGGCAGACGGCTCTCGCCGCGATTTTCGCTACGGCCATTTGCACGATCCTGCATCGGGATTCGAGCAGTTGATGCGCGATCTTACAGGGCACGCACCCGACATCGTCGGCCACCGGTTCGTGCATGGCGGCGACATCACCGATGCGGCGCGCGTGGTGGATGAATCGGAGCTGGAGCGGTTGAACGGTATCGTGCATCTTGCACCTTTGCATCTGCCGGGCAACCTGCTGGGACTGGAACTGTGCCGCGAGCGTTTTGCGGTGCCGCAAATCGCGTGTTTCGATACGGCTTTCCACGCCACCATGCCGGAGCTTTCCAAACGACTGGCTATTCCCGCTTCCTATGGCTTGCGCCGTTATGGGTTCCACGGCCTGAACTATGCGCATGTCGCGTCCCGGTTGCCTGAAATACTGGGGGAAAAGGCTCGCGGGAACGTGATTGTGGCGCACCTGGGTAGCGGCGCGAGCCTCTGCCTGATGCACGAATTGCGTTCGCAAGACACCACAATGGGTTTCACTCCGGCGGGAGGCATCACGATGGGAACGCGCAGTGGCGACCTTGACCCCGGCGTCATGCTCGAGCTGGCTCGGCGACACAATTCCGCTGGACTGCTTGACATCGTGTTCCACAAAATGGGCTTGCTGGCCTTGTCCGACGGCGAAAGCGGCGAAATGAGCGACCTGCTCAAGAGCAAGAGTGCGGCCGCCCGTTTTGCCGTGGACTATTTCTGCCGGCAGACCAGCGGAGCGATAGGCAGTCTTGCCGCCAAGGCGGGGGGGATCGATGCGCTGGTCTTTTCCGGAGGGATCGGGGAAAACGGAACCACCATACGCGCCGGGATTTGCAGCACATTGAAATTCATGGGGCTTGCTCTCGACCCGGCTGCAAACCTGGCCAATGCGACGCGGATTGAAAGTGTCGGCTCAAAACCGATCTGCATCGTGGCTGCAGACGAAGAACATATGATCCGTGAGCTTTGCCTGAAATGGTGGGAATGCGACAAATAGGTTGCTGTAATGGAACTGCTGCCGGTCCGATGTTAATCCTTTCCGGAAAACAGGATGTCGGACAGTTAATCAAATGAATATAAAAATGTTTGCNGGAAACAGGACCGGCGGCAACAGGAAAAATGATGAACGGTAGTATGAAAATCCGGAAGTGCAATCATAGTATCGCCCTGGCAGTTGAGGGCAAATCGAAGTGTCATATTTTTAGCAATGACAAAAGGAGATTCAAAATGACATACAAAGACAGTGACAATACCAAACACGAAGAGGTGACATTCAGCATGGTTCTCGGTTGGCTCGCGGCAGCAGCAACTGCAATCGCGAGTGTGGCTGGCATAGTCAGTTTTTCCTGATTCGCAGGCTGATTGCGACAAGAGCCGGTGAGAACCGGCTCTTGTCATTTGGACGATGACTTATTCAATCCCGGATGTATATCCATCCGTCAGGATAAATCAGGGTGCTCTCGGGTTGCGATGGTGCGAGGCGGTCAAACCTTCCAACTTCTCCGTCTGCCAGTTTTGCAACCAGCTCCATGAGAATCTCCATTCCCAGTTGCCCCATGGCGTTCCGGGAAAATTCATACGATGCTCGCTGTTCAGAGACATCACATCCTGCAGCGGGAAGATGACGGTATTTGCAGCGGAGCCAGAAAGCGCACTGATCATGTCCCAGTTAATTTCCTTGCCATCACTGCCCAGATACAACATGGCAAACTTCTTTTCGTGCTCCGTGGCCGAATTCCACCATCCCAGGGTGGTGTCATTGTCATGAGTTCCGGTATAGGCGACCGTATTGGCAATATAGTGATGGGGCAGGAAATAGTTGCTGTCGTTATCTCCAAATGCAAATTGCAGAATACGCATTCCGGGAAGATTGAACTTGTCTCGCAACTCAATGACATCCGGTGTGATCAAACCCAAATCTTCGGCGATGATGGGAAGTTCACTAAAGGTCTGCTGAAATGCCTCAAACAATTTCTCCCCCGGCCCGGGTAGCCATTCCCCGCCTATGGCATTGGGCGCGCCGGCAGGAGTTGCCCAGTAACTTGCGAATCCGCGAAAATGATCGATACGAACCAGATCGAATAATCGAAAGGCGTGTTCCAGCCTTTTTATCCACCAGGCGTAGCCGGTCCGCTCATGGACGGCCCAACGGTACAGCGGATTCCCCCACAACTGGCCGGTCTCGCTGAAGTAGTCGGGCGGGACGCCGGCGACAACGATGGGGCTTCCGCTCGCATCCAGCTCAAAAAGAGCCTGGTGCTCCCACACATCGGCACTTTGATAGGAAACGAAAATGGGGACATCGCCGATAACATGGATGCCACGGGCATTGGCATACTGCTTCAGCAAGAACCACTGCCGATAAAAGCACCACTGGCAGAATTTGCTGAATTCGATTTCATCCACATAACGCAGTCTGACTTCCGCTAGCGCCCTCGGGTCGCGTTTGACGAGTTCTTCCGGCCAGTGATTCCATTCCCGAAACTGCTCATGCTGTTCAATGGCTTTGAACAAGGCAAAATCGTCCAGCCAGTGTTTTTCCGACTCGCAGAATTCTTTATATTCCGAGTGGCAACTGCTGCCGGGTATTGAAAAGAACCGGTGCGCCGCACGCTGCAACCGTTCCATCCGGTATGGCTTTACCAAATCAAAATGCACACGATCGGCATTGAATTCCGGATTCGGGATCAGGTCGTCGGCATCGAGCCATCCTTGTTTTGCCAGTTCTTCAAGATCGATCATCAAGTGGTTGCCGGCAAAAGCCGAATTACTCGTGTATGGCGAATTTCCTTCGTTCACTTCTCCGAGAGGGAGCATCTGCCAGTAGGTTTGGCCGGCGCTCACCAGCCAATCCACAAATTTGTATGAGCCTGTACCGAGATCGCCTGAGCCAAATTGCCCGGGGAGTGAAGTGGGATGGAGCAGAATACCGCTGGCACGGGTTGAAGTCATAATGATCGTTCTACTGTGTAAAGGTGAAGAAGTTACAACCCGAGAATATACGTGTTATTGCTCGCGAAAGCTGCTGCATCAGCATGCATGGTGCAATAGCCAACTTAAATACTATGTTATAAATGGCATGCAAATCAGAGGTTGAAACAGGGTATTTTCAAACTGAATTGCAATCCAGGCCGTGCGGGCGATTGTATTCAGGCACTGCATAGGCAATTGGAGTTGGCGGTACTAGCTCGGCATCCGTTTCCAATTTACGCCATAAATTCCATGACCATAACGCTTGCATTCGATGTCTACGGAACGCTGATTGATACACACGGTGTCATTTCTGCATTGGAAAAACATGCAGGCAACAAGGCGGCCGAATTTTCGCAAATTTGGCGCGAAAAGCAGCTTGAGTATTCATTTCGTCGCGGGTTGATGCAGAACTATGCAAACTTCGCCGTGTGTACCAGCGATGCCCTCGATTACACATGCGCATATTTCAGATTGATGCTGAGTATCGAAGAAAGGAAAGCGCTGATCGGCGTATACAAATCATTGCCTGCATTTGCGGACGTGAAGGCCGGATTGGTTCAAGCCAAACAAGCCGGCTACAGAATGTTCGCTTTTTCCAACGGGAGTGCGGAAGCGGTGGAACAGTTGCTGCAAAATGCCGACATTGCAGACTGTTTCCTTGGAATAGTAAGCGTCGACGAAATCAAATCCTACAAACCGAATCCCGGCGTGTACAGCCATTTTTTACGAAGGGCGGATGCTGTCGGTGCTGAAGCCTGGCTTATATCAAGCAACCCGTTCGATGTGATCGGAGCTGTCTCTTTCGGGATGCGGGCAGCATGGCTTAAACGCTCTCCCGAAGCGATTTTTGATCCGTGGGGGATAGAGCCGACTTTAACTGCAAGCAGTCTTGTTAGCCTGATTGAGCAAATCGGGCAACAATGAATCGGGGTAAGCCATCAACCAGGCACAGCGCGAAGACCTGCGGTGATCTCATACGATCTGAGGCGGGCAGAATGATCGTAGATCTGTGACGTGATCATCAACTCATCCGCGCCAGTCTGCCCGATGAAAGCTTTCAACGCAGACTTCACCGTGTCGCGCGAACCGATTGCGGAGCAAGACAGTATCTGCTCCAGCAGGGCCCGCTCCCGGGGATCGATACGATTCAAATAATCCTCCACAGGAGGCGGCAGAGGTTTCGGTTTGCCGCTGCGCAGATTTACAAATGCCTGTTGAGCCGAGGTCGCGAGCATTTGCGCTTCCCCGTCCGTATCTGCCGCAAAGACGTTGAAGCCGAGCATCACGCACGGTTTTTCCAGGTTGGCAGACGGCTTGAAGGTGGAGCGATACACGTCGATCGCCTGCATCAATTGCGCGGGCGCAAAATGTGATGCAAACGCATAGGGTAGCCCCAGGGCCGCTGCCAGTTGTGCACCGTAAAGACTCGAGCCAAGAATCCATATCGGTATATTCAGGCCTGCACCCGGAACGGCTCGAACCGCGTGCCGGTGGGGCGCCGAGAAGTAATCCATGAGTTCGGCGACATCTTGCGGGAACTGATCGGCATCCGAGGCGAGATTCCGGCGCAAGGCACGTGCGGTGAGCATGTCTGAACCGGGAGCGCGCCCGAGTCCCAGGTCTATGCGCCCGGGGAAGAGCGATTCCAGGGTTCCGAACTGTTCGGCAATCACGAGGGGAGAATGATTGGGTAACATGATCCCGCCGGCGCCGACGCGGATAGTCGACGTGCCGCCGGCCACATGGCCGATCAGGACGGCAGTCGCGGCGCTGGCAATACCCGGCATACCGTGATGCTCGGCCAGCCAGTAGCGTCGATAGCCCCAGCGCTCGCCGTGGCGGGCGAGATCCAGTGTGTTGCGAAACGATAGTGCGGCGTCGCCGCCTTCGGTGATGGGGGACAGGTCGAGAATGGAAAAGGGGATCATTTTATTTTGGCCGCAGCCTGTAAGGCCAAGCCTAAACCTCACTCGTGTCTTGGTAGCCGGATGCGATATAGTCGCTGCGTTTATTTTCTCTTGTATTTCTAAATTAGTCGATATATATTTCGTATTAATACGAAATTAAGGTCGTCAAAAATCGAAATACAAATAACTGCCATGGCAAAAAAACCCGTTCCCGACATTGACGATATCATCAAGGCATTGGCCCATCCCGTGCGCCGGGAAATACTCGGATGGCTGAAGGATCCGCAAAAGTCCTTCCCTGCCCAGGAGCATTCGTTTGAGCTCGGAGTCTGTGCCGGCAAAGTTTTTGAAAAGGCGAATTTATCCCAATCGACCATCTCTGCCCACTTGGCCACATTGCAGCGGGCCGGGCTGATTACCCCCCGGAAAGTCGGGCAATGGATCTTTTATTCCCGCAATGAAGCCTTGATCGACAAGTTTCTTGAGCGCATCAAGAGCGACCTTTAATAGCAGTGCAAAACCAAGGAGAACAAATGAGTAACCTGATCAAGCCCATCCAGGTCGGCGACCTGAATCTTCCCAACCGCGTCGTGATGGCGCCCCTTACCCGATGCCGCGCCAGCGCAGGCAGGGTGCCCAATGCACTGATGGCCGAGTATTACGCCCAACGTGCCGGTGCGGGATTGATCCTGAGCGAGGCGACTTCCGTTTCCCCGCAGGGAGTGGGTTATCCCGATACGCCCGGAATCTGGTCGGATGAGCAGGTGCAGGGCTGGAAGCTTGTCACGAAAGCGGTGCATGCCGCAGGCGGGCGCATTTTCCTGCAGCTCTGGCATGTGGGCCGGATTTCACATCCGGATTTCCTCGGCGGAGACTTGCCAGTTG
>JGI20214J51088_10000630_pt1 | contig 24384 bp, 26 predicted proteins | sample WetSurMetagenome_FD_51088 | JGI IMG/M metagenome (IMG submission 51088) | reverse complement strand
GCAACCCAGCCGTTCTTTAACATTAGGAAAGAGTAGTCTCCGTCTACTTGTTCTATTAGTGTTTGAAGGATGGCTTCACAATGAAGCGGTGATTTTGTAAACGTTTCCATGACAGCTGTTTTCTGCACGGTTGAGTAAACTCTTCCTTCAAAGAAGAGCGCAACCTCATCCAACTGTAGATGTTCATAATCATTGTTTGATTTAGGCTTTGAAGTTACATACCCTGCAGCGGTCGATGATTTTAAGCCCTGTTTCTTTATGATTTCAACGTTCTTTTCGAAAAGGCTTTTCTTAGGAGTAACTAACCCAAAATGCGAGGGTAAACCAACATCAAACGAATTCAACATGTTAAGAACTGTTTCAACAGCGCCTTCGCCGTTTTTATCTAACACTGCAACTGTAACTTTCATTTCTTTTACCCGCCAAAATACTCTTAATACTCTGCTAGTGTGCGTGGTTGAACATTAATTTTCTTACAATACAAGAAGCATCAATTCCCTACGATTTTTGTAAATTTTTTTTCACAAAACATTAATCTTTAATCGGTATAACTTAGACGTTGAGGAAAACCTACTTGCCGATCTTACCCATAGACACCGGGCGTTATGGAACACCTGAAATGCTTAGAATCTTTGATGAAGAAACACGCACACAAAAACTGCTCGACGTCGAAGCTGCTTTGGCTTTAGCTCACGCTGAAGTTGGTAACATCCCAAAGAAAGACGCGGAAAGAATCGTTTCAATGGCATCCACCAAATACGTTAAGGTTGAACGCGTGAAAGCGATTGAGAAAGAGATTAAACATGACATTGCCTCGCTGGTGCGTGCACTCTCGGAAGTCTGTGGGGAAAGTGGCGCTTACGTGCATTTGGGAGCAACTAGCTACGACATTGTCGACACCGCCAATGCTCTTCAGCTTAAAGATGCTATAGCGGTTGTTGAAAAAAAGCTAACGGAGTATAAGGAAATTTTACAGAAACAAGCCGCAAAACACAAAGACACCGTNATGATCGGACGGACCCACGGGCAACACGCTTTGCCGATTACCTTGGGCTTCAAGTTCGCAGTCTGGGGCTATGAGGTAANCAGACATCTNAAAAGACTAGAAGATTGCAAAAAACGTGTTTTAACGGGAAAAGTCAGCGGCGCCGTCGGAACACAAGCAGGGTTGGGTGAACATGCTGAACAAATCCAAGAGCTCGTCATGAAACGTTTAGGTTTAAATGCAGCCGAGATTTCAACGCAGATTGTCCAACGCGACCGCTACGCAGAACTCATTTGTATTTACGGTATGATTNCTTCTTCACTTGAAAATTTCGCANCTGAAATCCGCGAACTCCAGCGACCCGAAATTGGCGAATTATTCGAGTCCTTTGAACCTAAAAANCAGGTTGGCAGCTCCACTATGCCACACAAGCAGAACCCCGAGATATGCGAACGGGTTTGTGGTTTAGCTCGAATCGTCCGAAGCCTCACAGCTCCTGCACTTGAGGATATGGTTACTTGGCATGAACGCGACCTAACCCAGTCCTCCGCAGAAAGGTTCATTCTCCCAGAATCTTCAATACTGCTCGACTACATCCTCAGTCTCATGTGTAATATCGTGTCAAACCTACGCGTAGACAACGAACGAATGCTACAGAACCTCTCTTTGACACAGGGACGCGCCATGTCGGAATCCGTAATGATGACACTCGCAAAAAAGGGTGTAAATCGACAAGAAGCACACGAACTNCTAAGACAACTCACTATAAAAAGCGCAGTTGAAAAGAAACCGTTCAAGCAAATTCTCCAAGAAGACAAAATAGTAAGCAACAAACTCACTAAGAAAGAAATTGACCAAGCCCTAAACCCCAAAAACTATTTGGGAACAGCAGTTAAGCAAGCGGAAAAATTCGCGAAGGGAGCTTAGAATTCAAACAAGCCTTTCTGGGTAGCTTCATCTGGTGCTTTCCCCAGATTTTCCCACGTTTCTTTTTTCACGAAGCCACCGACTTGCTCCTTTATTTTCTTAGCTAACCTTGGACCCACAGATGGCAGGCTAGTGAGTTCTTCGACCGGAGCATGTTTGAGGTCTTCGATAGTTTGGTAGCCTGCGTTAAAGATTATGCGCCCTCTGACTCTGCCCACTCCCTCCAATGAAACGATGGGTAACAATTCACGTTTTATGCCTTTGGAAACCCGCTCGACCAACTCGTGACTAAGTGCTGAGACTTCTTTGTTTTTAGTTCCAACCGCTGGCGAAAGTTCGTCTATAGCGTGCAGAAGCCACTTGGCGGTCTCGATGGTTCGGTACAGGTCTCCCGGTTGCACGTTGAACCGTTCAATGATTTTTTCCTCCGGCAACTCCTCAATCCAATTATTCATCACCATCGCAGTTTTGACTTCGCCCAGAAATTCAGCGTAACCTATATGATCGCTCCATTGGTCAGGGAGTTCAACGAATAGTTCTTGTTTGTGGTCTTCAGTTTGCACTACGAGGTTGTCCATTTCCCGCTGGTAGGGGCGCATTATCGGCCCCATATCTGGTGTATGAGCAACCAAGTGGAGTAAGCTAAACTCTGTTAATAGTGGAAGTTTCCTTTGCAGAGCATCACGGATTATTACTCCTGATAAAGGATCGATATAGAGTTCGCTTATCCGTTTGCCAAACTTGGTAGCCAAAATACTGTCGCCTACAACGTAGATCATCTCTTCATCATGGAGAAAGCGGAGAATTTTGTTGATGACACTTTGGATTGCTTTTACGTCGTACTGGTAAGCGTAGAAGGTTTTGCCGAAAAACTCGTAAATACCCTGCTCGGTGTGTGCAAAATCCGAGGCAATCGTTGCCAAAACGTGGGCACGAATGATTTTCTCCACCGCTAATCTAGACCAAATCCGCTCGGGCTTAGCCAGAACGTAACTTTCCATTAGGTAGTCGGCTTCGTCTGCGGTTTTAGCAATCAGGACTGATTCCCCGAATTTGTCATATTTTGGTCGACCTGCNCGTCCAGCCATCTGTTTATAATCGAGNACACTTATGGGGTAATTACCCAAGCCAGCTTCGAAGCGACGGTAATCTTGGATTATGACTGTTCGAGCGGGCAAATTAACACCCCAAGCCAAAGTGGGCGTAGCGGTTAAAACTTTGATTTTCCGTTCCTTGAACGCGTCCTCGATGACTTTCCGATGGGCACCTGACAAGCCTGCATGATGATATGCTGTCCCGTAACGGACTAAATCGGCAAGTTCCTCGCTGAGTTGAGTATGTTCACCAGCATCCAAAATCTTCTTTGCCTCCTTTTCTAAAGCGGCCCTTGCCTGTTCCTCCAGTGTACGCTTAACCAGTTTGGAGCCGCTTTTAGGAACCAACACCTTGTCCATATGGCTGGCAACTGTTTTTGCCGCAGAAACCGCGTTCTTGCGTGTTGAAGCAAAAATCAATGCTTGCCCACCATTTCGCAACGTGTTCAAAACTAGGTTTACGATTGGCAGATGGGTTTCAGGCTCGATTTTCCTTGCCTCGCCGTCTTTGTATTGGATTTCTTCTTTTAGCATAATGCCTTCTTTGAGGTTTATAGGGCGCCACTCCGTAACGATGTATTTCGCGTTTAGCCAACCGGCGATTTCGTCGACGTTGTTTATGGTTGCGCTAAGCGCTAAGATTTGAATGTGAGGGTTAACTTGCAGGAGCCTTGCNAGTACAATCTCCAATGTTGGTCCGCGTTGTGCCTCGTTTAAAAGGTGAATTTCGTCGGCAATAACCAGCGAGATGCTGTCCATCCATTTGGCGCGATGACGAAGCAACGAATCAGCTTTCTCGTTGGTCGTAACTATGATGTCATATCGTTCCAGCCAGTTGTCGGCGCTGTCAAAATCCCCAGTGCTCATACCAACAGAAACCTTTCTGCCGTCAGGCTTACGAATTGAAGTGTACTTTTGGAATTCCTCGAACTTTTCACTTGCCAAAGCTCTGAGCGGGGAGAGGTAGATGACTTTGCCGCCCCTCTCAAGCACGTGTTTAAGACCACAGAGTTCAGCAATCAAGGTTTTTCCCGAAGCTGTTGGGCTTGCCAAAACGATATTTCGACCTTCAAGCACTCCTGCTCGTATGGTGTCTTCTTGGGGTGGAAATAACTCTGCAATNCCCAAACCGCATAGAACTTCTCTAACTGATTCCGGAACAGCTAAGTCTGCAATCTTCACTTTAATCTCGCCGTAAGTTGATATTTTATCAATATTGAAGACGCTAATTAATAGTGTTAGCCGTAGCGGAAACATTTTTTTCAGCTACGTTTTTCTATATGAACTCGATATTAGCAAGTAACGAGTTTATCTGTCCCCAAAAATTCAGGTAGGATACTGTATGGTTGAAAACGTAAAAGAACTTCTCAAACTTCACGAGGGCATCAAACATGAGGTTTACTTAGACAATGAAAACTCTAGCATCGTTCCCAAAGAAGTTGTAGACGCTATGCTGCCATACTTCAACAAGACAGCTTATGGCAACCCAACGCTTACACACAAACCTGGCTGGGAAGCATTCGAAGTCATAATGAATAGTTTTAAAAAAATCAGCAAGTACATAGGCGCCAAGAACCTCGAAGAAATCACCTTCACCCCAAGCGAAACCGAAGCCAACAACCTCGCCATAATGGGCTCAGCATTTGCACAGAAAAGCAAGGGCAAAAAAATCGTAATCTCAGAAATTGAACCCATCAATGTGCTCCAAGTAGCTGAGATGATGCAGAAATTCGGTTTCANAACACAGAAAATCCCCGTTAACAACGAAGGATTCGTCAATCTGGAGAAACTCAAAGAAGCAGTCGATAGCGAGACCATACTGGTCAGCATCTCAGCTGTAAACAACGAGGTTGGAACAATCCAGCCTATCAAGGAAGCTGTGGACATTGTGAAAGCTAAAAACTCCCATGCTCTCTTCCATACCGACGCCTCAGACGCCTACGGCAGAATACCACTAAACGTGCAAAGTCTAAACGTCGACTTAGCCACTTTGAGCAGTTACAAGATTCAGGGTCCAAGGGGTATAGGCGCGATGTACTTAAAAAGTGGCATAAACATGGAGCGCATNCTCGAAGGGCAAATTGGCACGCAAAAACTTTGGCCAGGGGTCGAAAACACCCCGTTAATCGTCGGCTTCACCAGAGCGTCTGAGCTTGCTTTTGAGAACTTTGAAGCGAACGCCACAAAAATGCGGACACTGCGCGACAAACTTGTCGATGGTATATTTGCTGAACTTGATGACTTACGGTTTAATGGTCCAAAAGGGGACAAACGCTCCCCAGACAACGCTAACGTAAGCATACTTCGTGCAGAAGGCGAAGCATTAACAATTGAACTAAGCCTTAACGGCGTCTACGTTTCAAGCGGAAGCGCATGCAGTCGAAGGCTACTTCAACCTAGCCACGTATTAGTCGCCATCGGACGCCACTACAGCGAAGCACATGGCAGCATACTAATGAAAGTTACCCGCGCACACACAGAAGAGGATATAGCCTACGTTTTGAAAGTTCTACCTACAGCTGTCAACCGTATAAGAGGGATAGTCGGCTCAACAGGAGTAGATTAAAAATGTCACGTATGCCATTACCGTATAACCCAAAAATCATGGATTTATTTCGTAACCCAAAAAATCTTGGGAAAATGGAGGATGCCACAGTCGTCGCCGTTGCAGGAAACCCTGCATGCGGAGACATGATAACTTTTTACCTGAAAATCAGCGACAAAGATGTTATCGAGAAAGCACAGTTCGAAAGCTACGGCTGCGCCGCCAACATTGCTACATCTAGCATCGTCACAGAAATGATAAAGTGCCTGAGTCTGGAAGCCGCGTGGAAAGACATAACGTGGAAGCGTGTTGTAGAAGAAATCGGTGGTTTACCAGACGTCAAATTCCACTGCGGAGTTCTAGCTGTTGGCGCCTTGAAACGGGCAATACGACAGTACTTCATACAGAGGAATGTTGAAGCACCGAGCTGGTTGCCTAAAGAACACACTTTCGAGGAAAAGCAAGCGTTAGAAGAAGAAGAACTGGCAAAGACACTATCTAAGAGGCTAAAGCCTGAGGCAGAAAAAAAATCATAGACTCGCATGCTCTACGCCTAGACTTCCCCATTTTAAATCGGACAGTCAATGGCAACCCGCTAATCTACTTTGACAACGCCGCAACAACTCAGAAGCCCAACCAAGTTATAGATGCCGAAGTGGACTTCTACCACAACCATAATGGCAACGTGCACCGTGCAGTCCACACACTCTCACTTGAAGCAACCGACCTNTACGAGAAATCCAGAGAAAAAATCGCTAAATTCATAAACGCAGGAACTCCAAACGAAGTCATTTTCGTCCGAGGCACAACCGAAGCAATCAATCTAGTCGCGTATTCNTGGGGCTTGAACAATTTGGGCAAGGACGATGAAGTGCTGGTTTCCCTTATGGANCACCACAGCAACATTGTACCCTGGGAGATCACATCTAAACTNAGAGGTTTCACGCTCAAATTCGCCAACGTGCATGACGANGGCACTCTTGATTACGAAGACTTNGAAAACAAACTGACCAAGAAAACAAAAATCGCCTGCCTAAGCCATGTCTCAAACGTCACAGGCGTCATAAACGACGTTAAACGCATAACCAAAACCGTTCATGACAACGGCTCTTTGATGCTGGTTGACGGCGCCCAATCCGTGCCTCACATGACAGTGGATGTTCAGAATATAGGTGCAGACTTTTTGGCTTTTTCGGGACACAAAATGCTCGGTCCTACTGGAATAGGCGTACTCTATGGTAAAAAAGAATTACTAGAAGCTATGGCGCCGTTTGAGGGGGGAGGTGAAATGATAAAAGATGTTTCCTTCAGTAAAAGCAAAGGGCATTGTGACCTAACTTGGAATGAGTTACCCTGGAAGTTTGAGGCAGGCACTCCCAACATTGCTGGCGCAATCGGTTTATCGGTAGCTGTGAAATACCTTGAGGGGTTAGGCATGGATAACGTTTTGAGTCACGAAAAAGACCTAACCAATTATGCGACAAAACGGATTGCTGAATGCAAGAAAGTCAGGGTTTACGGTCCAAACGGCATGTCTGAGAAATGCGGCATCATACCGTTTAGTGTTAAAGGCTTATCATCCCACGATGTGGCGCTTTTCTGCGATAATTTCGGCATCATGATGCGCAGTGGCTATCACTGCGCGGAGCCACTGCATCAGGTTTTCAAGTTAGAGTCTTCTGCGCGGGCAAGCTTCTACGTCTATAACACAAAAGAAGAAATAGATCGCTTTATAGAAGTCCTAAAGGAGTTAGATCAACTCTAATGTCCACAGTTGAGGATTACGTGGCAAGAATAGAGGGTACCTGTGGTGCCGAAAGCGACGTCATAGTAGTGTTACGTTATGAGAAGAAGGATGAAGCAATCGCAAACATTATGAAGAAAGCCAAACTTAAGAATACGATTGCGGGAATAATTTTTGAGTTAACATACAAGAACTTGTCTTTTAGGCTCTACACTAGCGGCAAAGCAATTTTCCGGGGCGTAAAGAATAAAACAGAACTCATGGAGCTACTAACCGAACTCCTACTTTAATAAGTTAAAGTAATTGGAAAGTTAAAACGGAACAGCAAGAATGCTTAGGAAAATCTTTCTTTAAGTCGAAACCTATACTTCCAAATTTGCTGATGATTTCTGCTCGGATACCGGTTGTGTGCACTTCGATTATGTAAAATGGGATTTTCTGAAGAATCTGTGCTGAAACATCAACAAGATATTTTTCAGCGCCCTCACAGTCAAACTTGGCTATATCTGCACCGCTTTCAGCTATAACTTCCGAAACATCACTTAATTCAATGTCAACGCTCTTGATTCCGTTAGAATGTATTCCAAACCCTGGATTCGTTTCATCATAATGAACTGTTACTGTTGTGTTTTCTTTACCGATTCCAGCTTTATGTATTTCCGCGTTGATATGGTTTAATGCTACATTTCTTTTAATGGACTCGAAATGTTCTGCAACAGGTTCATATATAATGATCTTTTTTGCACCGTTTTTCCAGAAGTAAACTGCTGATTCCCCCTCAAAACCACCTACATCCAAAACAACCTTGTCTTGATAGTTGCAGTCGTATTCGCCTGTCTGCTGTTCCTGGATGCATGCTAGCATATCAACCGATCCCATGAGTTCGACTTCATCGTTTTTTAGGTGAAATAAATTGGGTTTCTCCTCTCGAACAGCGAAGTCTTTCATAATGTCGCAGAATAGCGGTAACTGTTGGGCAGCACAGACTATAGAGCTGTTTTTGTTTTCCAGCTTGAAAAGGTCGTCTTCTAGCTGAGTCAGGGTGTAATCGGTAAAAAGCCTATAGCTGTCACGGAGATACCTGAACTGTGGCCAAGTCAATCGGTAAGTGCACCCGTTTTTGAATGTTATTGTTTTGGGAGTGCTACTTTTCTTCAGCGCAATGACTGCAAGTGGGTTTTTGGTTATCGCCATTATCTTCCATAATACAGTTAACTTTGTCAATCTGTCCCTGACTCTTTTCCTAAAAGAGCCTATGGAAGAATTTAGAGGTTCCCATTTTTTAAGAACACAAATAGAGAATACAACTTTGTCTTAGGGATTCTTTTAGTCCTCAAAAATCCAGCGCTAATTCTTCTTGTTTGTGACAAGAAAACCTTGTTTTCGTTCATATCCTCCAGGTTACCCATATAGATCGTTAATTTCTGATCAATTATCAATAATTGTGGATTCAACAAAAGTAAGGGAAGAATTAGGTTGGAAACCATTGGTAACTTTTGCTGAAGTAATTGACAAAATAATTTCTTATTTCACAAAAATAAGGTTAAATAGTTGCCGAAAGAAACCTCTTTTTTGCGGGAGGCTTTAGGAACCCCGATTCTCATCTAAGGCTATAAGTAGATTAATAAGTTCGGGCTGTAGATTTTTTTCAGTGGCAATTCTTGATCTCGTGTTTCATGGTGCTGAAAAATGTCCTGAAAACTGGATACCCTTTTGTAGAATCAATAGCCGCAAGTTTACCGGTATGTGACGAGTTTCTGATTTCTGAGGGTTACTCTACGGATGGTACTTTTGAAGTCGTCGAAAAAATCTCACAATTGAACAAGAAAGTCAAGGTCTTTAGGCAAGAATGGCCTGTTACCAAGAAATATAGTGTTATTGCAGAAGTAACAAACACTATTAGGGCTAAATGCAGTTATGATCATATCTTTTCTATTCAGGCAAACGAAATCCTCCATGAAAAGAACATAGAATTTATCAGAGCACTTCCTGAAATCTGTCCTCAAGTTAATGCTTTTAGTTTACCTTTTGTTCATTTAGTTAAAGACTACCGATTTTTTGAGGATTTTCGCTTAAGATTCTCAAAAAACATGAAAAACATCGTCGCTATTGGGGATGCATGGACGCTTGGTTCGAGCAAATCATTCATTCAGTCACAAACCCGCAAAGGCGTTAGACACCCAAGAATGATGTTACAGTATATTTACAAAGGTATTGAATGGACCTATACTAATTCTGGTGTATCTCCTTTATCGAGGGCCATATATCTTCCAAAACCCATTTACAGATATTGGTCTCTTTTTCCGATGGATTATCTAGAGAAATGTGAGAAACATGTGGAAATGTTTGGTCTTAGGGAACTCCAAAAAGATATTGAAGCTCTCAGGAACTATGTGGATGATCCTGCGACTTTTTGGAAAAAGGCTGCAGAAATCCGCAGAAAAGAATTAGGTTTTCACTACCCCGACGCTCTGGGAATTACTTCAATTGAAGACCACCCCAAAATAGTTAGGGACCTGGTCGGAGATTCTAAACTTAAGAGTTACAGTGTCAGGTCCGAAATCTTGGATTCAATAAAGGACCTTTAGAATCCTAATGCAGTTACCGGTTAAAATTCTGCAGGGTTTTTTCGAAGACGAGAGACATACTTCTAGCATACCTTTGCCAAGACAAGTTTTGTTGGGCATATTCATATGCATTCTCGCCAATTTTCTGTCGCAATTCCGAATTGGCAATTAGATTTTCAATCTTCAAAGCCATGTTTCTTGGATTCGGCTCTTCTATCACAAAGCCATTTTGGCCATTTCTAATTATTTCTGAGACCCCCGATTTGTTTGAAACTAAAACAGGTTTAGATGCAGCCATTGCTTCTATAACTGCTAAACCCCAGGTTATTTGTGCAGGAAAAACAAACACATCACATGCAGCATAAACTTGAGCTAATTCCACATCAGAGCTACTATGCAGAAACATAACCTTATTTTCTACACCCAATTGTCGGCTCAGTGTAACTAGGTGTTCTCTGGGACCTGTCCCGTCAAAAATCAATTTAACATTACTATGGTTTTTTGAAACAATATGAAGAGCAAGTATAGAATCAATTTGCCTTTTATCGGGGGCAATGTTACCTGTCTGAAGAAGTAGAAAGCTTTTTTCAAGGCCGTATTTTGCACGGAACTCTTTCCCTGAAGCCCTATGGAATAGGTCGGTGCTGATACCTGTGTGAACAATTTCGTAAGTTTTCCCGTAGGCTTCTTCAACGCGGCGACCGGCGATTGCCGACAAAACAACAATGCTGTCTATGCAATCAACAGCAATCTTATCTAACCCTTCATACAATGGGAAATTGATTTTCCCCAATCCTTTTCTTTGTTTTGGATCAGTAAACCAGAATGGTGGCTCGTTACACATCCATACTATTGGGGCATTAATTCTTTTTTTAGCAAAGAATGCAGCCCACTCTGTTGGAGGATTATGAATGTTAATTATGTCGAATCCTTTGGGTATTTTCATGCCCAAATTTAGCATTGCGGGCAAACTGTAATAGTAGTTCCGAAAACTCCCGGCTAAACGGCGGGCAGCATTTCTTTGTTGAACAATCTGAGGATTAGAATTTTGCCCTAAATTCTTACTTTGCCTTCCTATAGTGATTGGTGGTTTTATTACTTTGACAACCAGTTGGCTAAGCTTTTCTGGATAACATCTATCGTTGAGTGCGCATGTAAAAATTTCAACTTCATGCCCGGCTTTATGAAGCTCAATCGCTAAATTTAGAACCTGCCTTTCGGCGCCCCCGCGCAAAGTAAGCGAAGGCTGAAGTAAAGCGATTCTCATTTAAGGGTCCTCTCAACTATCGCTAATTATTGCCCAGCGGATGCTTTAACCTCTTTGCTTAGTGGCTACTTTTTAGGTGAAGTTTCAGAAGAGTTTTGGTTCTGCTTATCCAATTAAACAATGGAATAAGTGGTCCCTTAAGCGCCTCCGGTAAGGTATCTTTCAGTGATTGATGCAGACCTAAGAGTATAGCAAACTTGCCCTTTCTCGTTAGCGGCACGTAATACCGAGCTATCGGGTACTTTTTGAAGCCATTACTTGCCTTAAATTTATCTAGAGAGGGATGGTTGCCGATGCGTCCATACATTAGCCAACGGTTGCCGTTACCTGCACAAACTTCCACCGCTTTAGCTAAGAGTGCGTTGTTTAAGGATTTGTCCCAATGTTTCTGAAGCGACAGAATCTGAGAGATAACAGCTATGTTGTCGCCGTAGATTATTTGGATGAAACCAACGAGCTCGCCTTCCAAATATGCGCCGATGAAAGTGGATTTCTCTGCCATAGCCATGTTGTCGCCTACTGATTTGAGTGATTCACCGTAGTGGTGAAACGATCTGCCCTGTCGAATNGGGGTTTCATTGTAGATTTTCCATATGCCCTCAATCAACTGGGGGCTCAACTCGACAACATTGACTTTAACGCCGCTTTTCTCAGCTCTGCGAACCATGTTGCGGGTTTTCTTTCCGACGACGCTAAACCATGCATCAAGGGTTGTTATCTCAAGTAACCCCACGTTGTCGTCAGTTCGAACCCAGTTTTTCGGTGCATTAGCGAGGGGGCAGCACCAAGAGCGTTCAAGGAAAGTGTAGATATCAACACCTTGTTCACTCATCTTTTTGATGAACTCCTCATTTGCAGATGCATCTTTCTCGTATTCCTGACTATCCTGCGCTATCCGCAAAAACAGCTTCTTTCTTACGAGCAGAGACTCCAAGTTAATTGACCTCCAAAATAATTTTCAACGCCTCATAGAAGGGTCCTCGGCGATTCTTTTCGCCTTTAACAAAGAGCCACTCGGGATGAATCGATATGACAATGCCTTCTGCAATCCATTTTTTTGCTTCCTCCTTCACTGAATCTAGTCCTGCCTCATAGATTCTCCGATCTAAGCCAGTGCTTGTGTATTCATGAAAGGACTTAAGTGGAAAATCACTGGGCACCGTTCCCTGTTTTTGGCCAAGTTTTCGTTTCCACAAAATCTGTGCAAAAACGTTTGAAGTGCCATGAAATGTATAGTACTGAACCTTTCTGCCTGTTTCTTTTTCAAGCGTGTGCCATTCCTTAACCGCATTGGTGGCGATGTGCAGCCCGACTTCATGACGTTCGGGTTTGAACAGGTCAAGTAGTCTCTTGTTGGGTATAGTGTACGGTGTGAAGAACCAGTACGCCATAACTTTTTTTGGTGACTTATTTATCATCTCAGCGATGACACGGGCGTTTTCAAGGTAACTCGGGTTCTTTTTGTTTTTAATTCCTAAAGCTATGTAGAGAAAACTCTTTGCTCGTGACGAGGGAAATGGATAATCCACGTCGATTCTGAGTTTAATGGTTGGTTTCTCACTCAACTAGAGAGATCTCCGCGTAACACATTAACGTAGTTTTTAGTTTTGCATTCTCTATTCCTGCTTCTTTTATGAAAACTTATCTGTACACTCGGCTACCTTTCGGGGGTTTACAGCTTTTGGATTTGCTCGAAAAGTTCTTCCCTAACATAATACTTTTTAGTTTTTGGATTAGCGATGAACTCTTGGATTAAATTGGATGTTCCTTTCGTTCTACAACAAGGTAAGGTTCAGGGTAGTGATATCTGAGCTTGTACTGTATATCCATTAGGAATTCGGAGGCTAAAGTCCAAAACTCGGGTTCATCAACATGTGACTTAAGTGTATCAATTGAGTCCTGAAATTTTGTCATGGTAAAATACTCCGAGTGCCGCTGTGCTTTTTTGAGGAAGCTTCCAGGGAAAAGCGCCCAGTACCGAAACACTGGTTTAGGCAAATAGATCGCCCTCGACAAGTGATCATGGCAGGTGTTAGCGTAAACTAGTTCGATACCTTTATCTATGTAGTTTGATAGCCTTTTGGGGTTTGCGAGTGCTTTGAGTTTTTTTCTTCGGATGTAACTCTTGGCTAAACCCAGCCTCCAAGCGTCTTCTATGGCGATGACTTCAGGGAGATTTTTTGAAAAACGGAATCGGAATTCCTCGTTTACTCTACGATTGTTTAGCAACTGTATGAATGGAAAACTAAAAGTGTTAACGTTGGGGTAAATGCTGGGCAAAATCTTGATGAAGCGGGCTGTTTCTTCATGGATAACTTCGTTGGCTTGAATGGAAAAAATATGTTCGTACTGGCATCTAGCGCGCACCTCGTTGGTGATGTCTGCCAGAACAGTCATGTCTTTTTTGTCTGGCCAGTGGTGCTGATAAACTTTGACTTTAGGGTTTACTTTAGCGATTCTCTCGACGATTTCATAGGTTCCGTCTGTTGAGTATCCGTCTGAAATTAAAAGCTCGTCACATGCCGGCAGAGCGGAAGCAATGGCCTCCACAAATGGGTACCCCTGCTCCAGTACGTTTTTAACAATCATAAACCCTGAAATCATGCCAACATATCTGGTGGGAGTTGTTTAAAAATCCTTGCGGCTTCTGCTATTCAAGGAGTTTTTGCACATGCAACCAAATGCCCATCTGGAACGCTTCAGGCGTCAGAATGTTGATTTTAGCCCAAACTTCTTTGCGTTTAATCTCCCAACTTGCAGAAGCTTCCATATTTCGAATAATTTTCTGTTTTAACTCATCATAGTTGTCCCAGCGATACTCTTCAGGTATAAATTCTTTCATGCCACCGCTGTCATGAACCAACGTGATGCAGCCGCTAGCTAACCCTTCAACGGGGGCTATGCCGAAGTGTTCACCCACCATAAGGTGAACATAGATTCGCGAGTCCTGCAAGATACTAATCAGTTCTGAGCTGGGCAGGTTAGTTTTCAAGGTATAGTTTGCTGGAAGGTTNNCTTGAAACTTGTTGAACCATACTTTTTCCGCATCGATTAATCCGCCGACGCTGACAAACTCGAAATCCGGCAAATCAACCGCTAACCGTTTGAGGAATTCATGTCTTTTAACAGGGATGAAACGGGCGACGTAGACTACTCTTTTCTTTCTCTCTGAGAGCGGCTTGCTGCACCAAAACTTTTCGAGGTTAACCGCGGGGTAAACGACTNTGGGCTCTTTGACTCCATGGCTTGCCCAGTACTGTTGGATGGCTTGCTTAGTGTAGTTGCTGTTGCAGAAAACCATGTCCAGTTTGTCAACGCCCTGCTCTACCCAGCGCTTGAACAGCCATAGGTAGAGTCGCCTTTTGAATCGCGCATGGGCGTAATCGTAGTGTATTTCGGGAAAATGCACGTAAGCAATGTTTTTTTTGGCTTTGTTTAAGAAGGTGGGTTCAAAGGGGGACGATGATTGTGTGGAAAACAGATAATCGTATTTGAGTTGGTTTCGGTATTTTTTGAGCAGTTTGGCGAAGTTGCGGTGTCTTTTGTAAATTGTAAAGGGAGGCTCTTCTTTGGTGCGTTTGCCCATTGAATGAACTGCAACTTCTTTGGGAAAGTCTTCACCGACGATGTCGTGGTACCTGCCAAAGTCAAAGTCAAAAGTTAACAACTCAACCTTCTGTCCATGTGCAAGGAGGGTTTTTATGATGTTGTGACAAACGCGTTCGCCGCCGCCGTAAATGTCAAGGTGTGGGTGGACTACGAGAAAGGTTGCCATGCCNATTTTGCCTCTTTGGGTTATTTACATTTCAGTTTTTGGGTTTAAGAAGCTTTGCAGCAGAACGCNTTGTTCGAAATAACTCAAATTGAGCAAACGGTATAAGATGAGACAAGTAGCAAAATATATACGCGTCCGTGAAAAGTGAATAGTTAACGTTTCGGTGAAAATAAAAGTCATGGCACCTCCACAAAATAAGCTTAAAGTAGTTTTTGCTGATCCACCTTTTGGTCGTGAATCTAAAGGTGAGGCTGTTACGGAGTCGCCGAACCTTGGGATCCTCTATATNATTGGCTATGCTAAACCACGTTTGTCAGAAGTCGANTTTCACTATTTGGAACCCTTCCTCTCCATGCAGGAACATCTCCAAAAAGTTATGAAAATTGAGCCTGACGTTTATGCCATATCCTTCACCACCCCCAGAAGAGACTTATCCTTTGAAACAATAGCCAAAGTCAAAGCTTTAGGACTAAAGATGCTTATGGTTGCCGGGGGTGCCCATCCGACCATCGACCCGCAGGACGTACTCAATAATACCCCGATAGAGGTGTGCATACGTGGTGAGGGCGAAGAAACGGTAACCGAGCTGCTTAAAAGAATCGTTGAAAAACGGCCCGTTGACGATGTCGTGGGAACAGTTAACGTACAACAAGACAATGGCATAAGACCCCTGCTCAAAGACATCGATTTTTTCCCAGCCTGGGACATAATCGACTTTGAAAACTATGATGTGGCTGTCAGCAAGAAGAAACGGATGGCGTACATGCTGCCAATTAGAGGATGCCCCAACTACTGTACTTACTGTTCTAACCCAGTCTGGAAGCTGGAGAAGCCATGGATAAGACAGCGCTCTCCCAAAAACATCGCTGAAGAGGTCAATTACCTCTATAGCAGAGGTATCCGAGAAATTTACTTGCGCTCAGACACGTTTAACGTTGATATTAAATGGTGCTTAGAAACCCTCAGCGAGATTGAAAAGCTAAAACTTAGAGGCATGACTTTTCAATGCAACCTGCGAGCGGACAAACTAAACGACGAATTAGCAAAGAAACTGCAGGATGTCAACGTTTGGCTTGTTCATATTGGGCTTGAATCGGCTAATGACCGAGTGCTCAAAGGCATCGGCAAAAACGTTACACAAATCGACAACGTCCGCACGCTTGAACTGTTAAAGAAATACCACATCAAAGTCTATGGGTTCCTAATGCTCTACAACGCTTGGGAAACCAATGGGAAACTAGAATACGAGTCCCCCGAAGAAGTCACCAACACATTAAAATTCGCAAAAGAATGTCTCCGAGATAACCTAATAGAGTATATTTCGTGGTCAATCACTAACCCAATCATAGGTAGCAAACTATACCACATTGCAGAAAAATACGGCATTGCCACCCATAACGTCAAGATTGGCAACTGCATGAGTCTCCCAGGAATCAGTGAGCAGCAAATGGTAGAGGATGTGAAGCAGGGTATGATTTTGCAGCTTTTAAACGGCATTCAGAGAGGGTTGATTACTAAAAAAAGCTATAAGCGCGCTGCACAAAAAGCAGTTAAAATCTTAAACATGTAACATTTTTCTATGCCATAATTTTTATTTTTCTATTTTGCGGTAAACTATTTAACCAAAGCTTGAACATTATGCCTCTATGCCATCCTGCTCCGACAAAGACATGAAAGTCGATTTTGTGGTACCCTCAAGAGAGGAACCCAATTCAACACTAATGCACCAACTTGAGCACATGCCATGGGCAGGTCAAATCATTAACACCCATGAAAAACCGCTCAGTATTGCACGCAAGAATGGAGTTCTGAAAGCAAACACCGAATGGGTAGCGATGGTTGATGATGACATGCTTCTACCCAACAATTGGCTCCAATTAGTCACTAAAGCAATCACACCTAAAGTTGGCGCTATAGGCACAGTTGCAGTTCACAAGAACAAGCATGTTGCAGCGTACGAACGTGTGGTCGGAACAGTATACAACCTAAGTAAATTAGACACTAACCCACACATTAATAACATTATCATCCGACGAACACTCATGGAAAACTATAGCCCGCCAAAGCTGTTCTTCGGAGAGGACCAATACTTCAAACGCTATGTCCAGAAAACTGGCTACATCTGGAAGGTCCTACCTTTCCTTGGCGCGACTCATTTGGGAACATCCAAAAATTATGTCACCATCGGAATATCGTACAGAAGGTATGGACATTTTGGACTCTATAAACTGGCACGTAGAATGGCTGCAAGGTTCATTTTTACACCGTTTGCAGCATTAAGTAATTTGAGTACAAGGACATTTTGGTATCTTACCAAGTTAAACGTTGAATTCTTAGCAGGCTTTGTAAAAGAACTCGTTATAGAAAAACTCTAAAAACATAGAAGCAAAAGCTGCTAGAACTTCAACATACCCCACAACCACAACCTACCAGAATCAACGTACAAGTAAGAAAAAGCCTTCACACCACAACTAAACAGCAACCAAAAACCAAACGGAACACAAAAACCAATAACAGCTCTAAGCCTTCAAAAAATTCTGACTAATTGTTAGATAAAGGACAGAGGCATTTTTGGCAGAGGTGATTTATGTGCATCCTATGGAGTTTTCTCGTCTAAAATCAGGTTTTTTGACCCTGCCAGCTGCTTTTCTAGTGCAATTGCCCTTACCGCAACTTTTTCAGCTTCAGCTTTAACGGCTGGATCTTTAATTTCTTTTTTGCGTTTTTCATTCGATGTCAAAATTAATCTTAGCAACTCCGAGTCATAACTTTTCAGCAGAAGCTCCGTGTTAGGGATGAGGCAGTGTCCGCCTATAACGCCCGGGAACATAACTGGCCTGTCAAAGCGCTCTTTATGTGTGTCCTCAATGAAGTCGACGGTTTCGTCAAAGTCTGCATCGAAGGTACGTGAAATGCGGTGCATTTCTTGGAAGCATGTAATCATCCAAGCGCGGTATGTTGTTTCAAAGAGCTTAGCGAGTTCAGTTTCACGGCAGCTTTTGAGAACCTTAACTTTCAAACCCATACTCTTGAAATGGTCCCTAGCTGTTATTGATGCTGCTGCGTTTGCGCCCCCGACATATTTAGTCCAGCGCTTCATTTCCCAAATCATATGCTCAGCGTTTATGTGAACACCTCGTGCAGGCGAATGAGCAACAAGGCATCTGCATACTGCTGCAACTTTGAGCGTGGTTCCTGGCGGAACAGTACTGTTGATGATTGCGAGTTTGGGCTTGTACTGGTCAACATAGCCTTTGATGATATCAACGAATTTTTCTTGGCTGCTGCATGGAAGGCAAACCTGCAGGACGTCAACTTTTTCTGGAACCTTTGCTTTGCTCTGATTGAGCAACATCATCTTTTCCATGTCTAAATCTAAACCATAAACCAAGAACTTTTTGTTAGCTTCGCCATACAGCGCGAAGAGGGTGTGGCCTATCTCGCCTAAACCAACAATCAAAACGGTTTCTTTAACCAAACGCATGCCACCATTCATTGAAGAGTTCAAGTTAATGTTAAACTATTTAAAGTTGGAGCTCGAAAGGACAAGCATGCAGAATCCAAAGAAAGGCACCGGCATTATAACAGGGGTCAACGTGAAGATTGGGAAGGCAGTGTCCATCTGGAACTACGTAGTGATTGGAGACGGAACTAAAATCGGCGATGGCACCATGATTGGCAGCTTCGTTGACATAGGCAAAAACGTGGTTTTGGGCAAAAACTGCAACGTTCAAGCACATGTAACCATCTCCAACGGATGCGTACTGGGTGACAACGTTTTCATCGCNCCAAACACCAGTCTCCTAAATGACAAATATCCGAAAAGTAACTTCTTGAACCCCCCAATCATAAAGGATGGGGCTACAATTGGCGGAGGAGTCACCATATTGCCTAACGTGACGGTTGGAGAAAAATCAGTGGTTGGCGGTGGAAGCGTTGTAGCTAAAGATGTGCCGCCTAAAACGGTTGTGGCAGGAACCCCTGCCAAAAGGGTAATGTCTTTAGAAGCATATGAAGCCAAAAGGGACGCCTTTATAAAAACTCAGAGAAAGGTGCAACAATGAAAATTTGGTATGACGCATGTACTGGCAAGCATACCCGATACGGCGCTGCGATTGGGAAGCAACTTAGAAAATCTGGGCATGAATTTATTTTCACGACAAGGGAACATCCAGATACAGTAGCGCTCGCAAGAATTCTCGGAGAAAAACCCATAGTGGTAGGAAAATACAACCCGTCAACGCTTACCTCAAGGCTTGAAGAGAGCGCCGAACGCATAATACAATTCGCAAAACTCTTCAAAGATAACCGTCCAGACATTGCCATCGCACACCAATCCATTGAACTCTGCCGCACAGCCTTCGGCTTAGGAATCCCAATAATTCTGACAGCTGACACACCCTACGCCTTAGCCACTAACAGGCTAACAATACCCTTTGCTCATACTGTGGTAGTTTCGGAGTCATTGCCTAAGAGTTTCACAAGAACTTNTTGCACTAAAAACGTGGTCTCTTTCAAAGGAGTAGATGAGGTCGCGTGGATAAAGGATTTTAAGCCTACAAAAATTGCNGGGTTAAGGAAGCCCTTGATAATTGTTAGACAAATAGAGACAAAAGCGGCTTATGTAGGTGGAAAGCAAGACAACGCAAAGATTTTGATAGATAAGCTAGCGGCGCTGGGAAATGTGCATTTTATCGAACGGTACAATGAAGAAGGCAATGCTTTTGGGGAAAAAGTAGGTTTTGAGGATTCGNCGAGTTTGGTTGGGAACGCTGATTTAGTGGTTAGTTATGGTGGGACAATCGCTAGAGAAGCAGCATTGCAAGGGGTTCCCAGTATAGCAATCTCTGACATGGCGAAGACTTACGTAAACAACTATTTGGCAAAGAAGGGTTTTCCATTGTTCATTACAACTGAGCGGAGAGTGCTCGCGTACGCTAAGAAGTATTTGGGTAAACGATTTGACACAAAAGAAAAACTTGCAGAATTAGAAAATCCTGTGGATACAATAGAGGACATTGTGGAAAACATGAAATTTAAATCGGCGTAACCTCGATTTTTTCTCCAACTACTACATGGAACTTTTCAGCTGCGCTAGCTTGGTTTAGAGCCATTTCCAGAAAACCGTGGCTGCCTATCAGCGCTATGGCTTCTCGGGGTTTAGCTTGTGCATATGTTTTGCCTAAAGCAACATTTGAAGAAATGTTATGCAATTTTATGATGACCGCTTTTGCTTGAACCATATCTTTCTGAGATATGTTTGTAATTATGTTTCCGAAGCGGTCTATATGCAAGATTACTCCGACTATAGAGCCAGTCTGCTCTCTTTTTACTTGGGTAAACTCGGGCATAACTGCCTTGTCGATTTCTGGACCAAACACTGCAGGTTTCACACCTATATCCAAATGCGCGGCGGCTGGAGCAAAAATATCCCTTCCATGAAAAGTAGCTGAACGCTTAGGTAGCATAAACTCGGGATTTGATAGTTCGTAGGTGTGCTCGATTCCTTGGTTTTTGGCAGCTAACATCAAAATACCGTTATCTGGTCCAACAAAAAAGCCTTGCTTAGTCTGCACTAAAATAGCGCATCTCTCTGTGCCCACTTCTGGATCCACAACTGCCAAATGTACGGTGCCTTTAGGAAAGAATGGTGCCACTGAAGCCAGCATGAAAGCACCCATGCGAATGTCGAATTTCTCAACATCATGAGTTATATCGATTATTGTGGCATTTGGGTTTGTAGTTAAGATTACACCTTTCATTTCGGCCACGTATGGGTCCTTTAACCCAAAGTCACTGGTCAAAGTTATCATTGTTTAACCACCGTGCACGACAGGGACAAAAACGATTTCGTCTCCATCACAAAGTTTAGTTTCTAAACCGTTTAGAACACTGATTTCTTTGCCATTGACGAGAATTAGTGAGTTAGACCTTGAATCGTTGAGTTCCTGGTCGCTGAAGGTATGCTTCAACCCGGACAGTTGCCGGGTGATTGTTTCGATTAATTGTCTTATAGATATGCTGTCTTGGAAGTTGACGGTAAATTGTGTTTTTCCTGAAAGGTGACGTAACGCGCCGATGAATTTGACTGTTAAAGACACAAGTTTCTCACTCAAACTTTAAAATAGTGAAGTCAGTTAAAAATTTTAACTGAAGCTTTCCGTTTTTTCCTGTGTTAGGGTTTCGACGATGTCGGTTGCAATGTCTACGATCGAATCTGCCTGCTTCATCATGGCGTCACCGTTGACTTCTTCAAGCTGCGAAATCTGTTGAACAATTGTTTCAATTTCAATTAAAAATTTTAAGACAGAATCGTTGGTTGCGGGATTTTTCGTTACCTCTTCGCGAATGAGTATTTCTATAAATGCTGGCTCACCGAGGCTGTAGTAGATGGCGTTTCTGGCTTTTCTGATGGCTTCCACAACTAGACCNGGCGCCATATATGGGATTTTTCGTGCTGCTTCNAGTTCAGCTTTGGCTTCACGAAGATACCTTAAGGCCCACCCTTTCCTGTAGTCATCCATCATAGAGTCGCTTTCCAGACTTACTCTGCCATTTCTTCTTCTTCGAGTTCAGATTCAGCTTCTGAGCTAGCTTGGGTTAACGCGATGGTACGTGTTATATAACCTGCAGTTTGGTTTCTTATGCGAGTGGTTGTTCCTTTGGTTAAAGCGTCAACTGAATGCTTGTTTTCTTCAAAGCTAGTGTTGAATTTTGTTGGAAACTGCGCCATTAGTGCTTTACCCAGCTTTTTAACCTGATCTGTCTTTACTTTTCCCAGTTAATATTCCTCCGAATTACTGATTTTTCTTCTCTGACGTCTAAAAGCGTAAGAGCACCTCTCAATAGATGATAGGTTTAATTTAAGCTTGCGCCTTAGAGATATGAAAAAAAGTTACTAACTAGCTATGATGTAAACTGTAGAGGAAAGGGGGTTATTAGTTTATTTTTATGTTAAAGAAGATCTCAAAATTCTCGATTATTTGTTCGGCAACTTCTTCACTTTTCATTTTTTTAATTTCTGCTATTGCACCCACAACATTGCGTATGTATGAGGGTTTAGTTAGTTGCCCATTGAAGGGTTGTTTCCAATAGGTAACTGGACCGTCGGTTTCTGTTAACAGGTTGGTTAGGGGAGTTTTTTCTACGACTTCTCGAATACCNTTAGAGTAGGTTGCGGGCGGACCTTCAGTAATGAAGTAACCTTTGTCCAATGCTTTGGTTAGGGCGCTCATGGGGTGACTAAACCANTGAAGAAGAACCCGCTTTAGNTTATATGAAGCNAGTATTTCCACGATAATGTCCGTAGTTCCACGGGAATGAATTATTACTGGCAACTCAAGTTCCTCAGCTAAATGGAGCATCTTGTCGAAGACCATAGTTTGTTTTTCCCAAACCGTTTCATACTTGCAGTCTAGACCAATTTCCCCGATGGCTTTGACTAAGCCTTTTTGTTTTTGAATAAAGTCAACGGTCTCTTGGAGTTCACTTTCGCCTATGACGTTTACGTTCCATGGATGGATACCTAAGGCGGGGTAAACCAGGTTGGGATATTTTTCAGATAGTTTAATGTCGCTTTGACAGGTTTTTAGATCCATTGAATTTGTAACTAAAGCTGCTACTCCTGAGTTTTTGGCGTCTGCTATTAATTCATCGATGTGTCCGGCGTATTCTGCGTCGGAGAGGTGAACATGGGCATCTATTAGTTTCATCTTTGCTCAGCGCTATATTCATACTTGAAGGTTTTATAATCTTTCTTTCCTTTAACGGATGTTTTATGGTTAAGGGTGATTTAAGGAAAAAAGTGATAACAAAGGTTAAATATTGCCTTAAAGAGAAAAAGAAGCGAAAGAGATGTCGATATGACTGAATTAGAAATAGCCGTAGCTCCCATGCACAGATTATGTAAGAAAGCAGGCGCTGACAGAGTAAGTGAAGCAGCAGCAAAAGAACTTGCAAAGGCACTAGAAGAAATCGGCGTAAAAATCGCCAAAGAAGCACTCGACTTTGCTATGCATGCTGGAAGAAAAACCATAAAAGCGGAAGACATAGAAATCGCCGCTAGAAAAATCATGGGAAAATAAGTAAGCTTACAACTTAATCATTTCTCCCTTTCTTCTTTTTTATTTAATTCCGCTCTAATAGCAATACTTTTTTGAGTTTTTTGGTTATTGTTGAAGGTTTTTGTGTGCACAACCTATTTTTTTGGTGGTATTTTTAGGTTTATTGTTTTTTTGTTTATTTTTGAGTTCGTTTGGTTGTTGCAGCGGTTGCGGGGGCATTTTTTTCAATGTTGCTTACAGCAGTTTGGCTGGTGGTTGTGGATCGTTCTCAATTGGGTATTGCAATGAAATTAGAAAGGCATCAAAAAACCCGCCTGACTAAGTGGTTAGCTTCCACATTGCTAATCATAGTTGTTTAAACTTTGCCTGATCTGAGCTTTAGACGGTTTCTGAGGAATCCCAAAGGAATTGGAAGTATTCTCGTGCGAACCCAACTAAACCAACGTGATTACTCCAGATAACGAGGGTTGGTTTGTCTTCACCAAGGAACAGCATAGCTTCTTTGCCATCAGCTATTACACCGCCGCCGAACATATGATCGCGGATTCGAAGCTCATTTAAACCGTATTTTTTTAGGAAAAGCCAATCTTCCTTTTCACCGGCTGCCATCAACTTGACATTGACAGTTTTCTTCAATCCAGAGCCAAACAAAGGTTCAGCCATCGCGATTAATGGCTTGGCAAACTCGGGAGCGGCAATCACGATTTCGACACCTGCTTTTTTTAAGACTTCCTCAAGCTTGGTTAAAACTGCCTGTTGGCCCCTTAGAATCAGCATATCCGGCCGTTCCACTAGTTCCCTTTTCTCGTAGAGAGGCTGAAGGTTTTCGGCAACTGTGTTTTCCCAGTTAAGGTATTTGTCTTCCAACCGTAGTTTAGTGAACCGTGTTGCCTCAAGCGGTGGTACGGGGTAATATTTGTAGGGTCGGCTTTCGCTACTCTTTATCCAACCTTTCTCTTTGAGTGAGTTTAAAACCTCATACATTTTGCTGTAAGGAACCTTGGCAGCTTCACTTATCTCCATGGCTGTCATCTGCCCGCCTTCCAGTAGCACTATGTAAGCTTCTATTTCGTAAGCGTTCAAGCCCATTTCTCTCAAGGCAGCCCGAGTGTCTTCGTTTAGTGTCGTGTCTTTCCCCTCAATCACCTTAGGAAACGTTTGGAAACCTTATTATCATCACACTGCTCTTAAGCACTTCGAAAATACGCTTACACGATAGAAGGCAAATTCGACATGAAAGACATTAAACCAACAAGAAGCATCTGCCCTGAATGTCTCAAACCACTGGATGCAACAATCTACGAGGATTGCGGCAAAGTCTTTATCAAAAAAACCTGCCCCGAACATGGGCCATACACAGAGCTTTACTGGTCAGATTACGACCAATACATGCGAGCCGACAAATTCGGCTATGTTG
>JGI20214J51088_10000629_pt1 | contig 24408 bp, 26 predicted proteins | sample WetSurMetagenome_FD_51088 | JGI IMG/M metagenome (IMG submission 51088) | reverse complement strand
TATGAAACTCATCCACCCGCTCGATGCCATGAATTCCCCCGGACTCGTAGCGGTGAGACGTTCCGGAGCGATCGAAGACCCGGAGCGGCAGCTCATCGCGAGGCATCGTCATGCCCTGCAGAAATCCCCAGAAGGTGGGGCACTGAGCATAGCACATGCCTCCGATTGGCAGGTCGATCTTCTCTTTGACCAGCTCGAGTGGCACCTCATGGGTGACCTTGTAGTAGTCCATGACCTCTTCCCAGAAGGCCGGATCGCGAGTCTTGGGCGGGCAGACGAAGTAGATCTCCGGGTAGACGCCCTGAGCATGGCCGCTCTTCTTCCAGACATCCCATGTATCCAGCTTGGGAAAGATCATCTCCCTATAGCTGAGCGGCTTTATTATCTCCTCCAGAACGATCTTCTCGAAGGTGCGGAATACGTGCGTTGCCTCAGGACCGTAGATCCACTGGCCGCGGCTCGATCCATGCTTGATCCAGCCTGCCTTTTGCATCTCCTCTGTGGGGTCCAGGGTGAACTTGGGCGGACGGTCAGGGCTCTCCCAGAGAAGCTCCCAGTGCTCGGTCTTGCCACCATAGCCGCTCTGCAGCTTCTCCTCCAGAAGGCTGATTATCCTGTCAGGGATGCGGTTTTCCATCTCAGATTGGCCGAGAGTTCCATCCGGCCCCACATCCAGAGATAGCAGCAGCCAGCCGTCTTCAAATTTTATCTCTCGAACATAGGGTATCTTGTGATCAATGGCCCTCTGCGATTCAACTGCGATCTCGAATTTGCTTATGTCCATGCCGCGCACGCCGATGCGAAATCCTTTTCCCAACAGCTCAGACAGCGGCCTGCGCAGCCTGAGCAGCGCATCATGGGCCCGCACATACCGGTCACTGTCGATGACCAGATCGATCCTGCTGCCGTCCAGCTTCCAGGCGGAAATCCCGGCACCCTGACCCTCAGGCGCTCCTTTCTGCAGTATTGGACCGGCATTTTTAAAGAAGTCCGAAATGGCCGCCCCGGCCTTATCAGCGTCCGCGCTCAGCCGGAAGCTGGCCTCCAAATGAAATTTCATCTATCCTCCGCGCAAGAATGTGTCTCTTCCGCTATTTTAATGTTCATCAATAAATCGTCAACTGTGGAGAGCAGTGTGCCTATCTTCTCCGTAGAAAATTGCAGGCGGAAGCTGCCGCCATCTATCTGCAGGCTCATGTTTGGCAGGTTGTCTGGCCTCACCGCCTCAGCCACAATCTTCGCTTGTGTTCCCCAAAAAGTCAGACCTGTCCTTATCACTGCGCAACCTCTGCCGCAGGAATATCCCCTTCAGGCTTATGAAGTTGCTCGCCCACAATCCCATCGAGGATGGCCAGGAACCGGTCCTCGGTGCCAGGCGGGATGGAAGCGCCACTGGCGATGGTATGACCCCCGCCGGCTCCGCCGACAGCACCCGCAGCTTCCCTCAGGGCGACGGACAGGTCGAGGCCGCGGGAGATGAGCGGCTTTGTCCCGCGGGCGGAGATCTTGACAATCTCATCCTTGTGATTGAGAGTTATGAGCGGCATATCGGTATACAGGTACCTGATACCAAGTCCGGAAACTATTGCGCCCGCTTCCTGATTTGCCATCTTGAGGTAGCGGATGTTCTTCAGGGTCCGATTCTGCTCTTGCAGCATTCCGATCTCCCTTCGGATGTGGCCTTTGTATTCCCGAGCAAGGCTTCTTGCCTGGTCGAGTGCTGCCGTGTCGCGCAGGCAGAGAGTGAGGCCCAGTCCCGGAACGTCTCTGTTGCCGCAGGCGTTTAGCAGTTCCACCATCTCAAGGGAATTTTCCACCACCTCGTTCTTGAGGCGTATGGCCTCTCCTATGATCGAGTCCGCAGCAAAGCTTCCCTGCATGAGCAGCTTCAAGGTGACTGCCGTGCATAGTCTGGCCAGATCTTCCCTTGCCAGGCTCTCTACATTGCCTTTTATCTTTAAATCATCTAAAAACCGGCGGGTCCTTTCTGCGTCTCCGGTAAAGTCGAGGAGCGGCTCAATGCTGCTGGCAAAGGCCTCTTCAACCGAACCGTCCTGCGACATATTCAGGCCGGCTCTAGTCTCCACGGCACCAGAGGCAATTGCCTCTTCCAGAATAGTCCTGTTTGCGCCGACCATGCCCTGCCGGTCGCCCATAGCGCCTACCAGTGCCAGGCCGCAAAGATCGGTGTTCTCGCCCATATGGCGGGCCACAGAATAGACCGTTCCCGAGGCTGATAGCTCAAAGGCCCCATCTATGCCGAACAGATGGGGATTGAGATGCATGCAATCCAATTTGCCCACCGGTCGGTGATGGTCCAGAACAAAACACTCTTCTTTTATGCGGGATATCAATTCCGGCTTGCCGCTGCCCATATCGCAGAATACCACCGGCCCATCAAGCCCGACAAGCGCGGACTCATCCAGCCGGTTCACAAGGCTCGCCTGGAATGGTATTCCTGCGCGCAGGAGAGCATTGCAGATCAGCCCTGCGGAGGTGATCCCGTCTGCATCGTTATGCGAGATCACCCGCATGCTGTCACATTGCAGTATCGATCTGGCAATAGCCTCGGCGGCCTTGTCCAGCCGCTTCATGAGATGAGAATCTCAGCCGACTCTGGCGAGTAGGTCCAATCCGGAGCCAACCTTCCTGAATCATGATAATATTTTACCAGTCTGCGGACCTTGCTCTCTGTGAGGTTCAGGGATCTCTTATTGTGAATATCCTTCTTGTTGGCCTTGACATGCTTGCGTACATGCAGAGCCTTTCTCATCAGGTTGGTGAGGTCCTCTGGAATATCCGGCAGGGCGTTCTTCTCCTTTAAAAAGCCAGTTATATTCTTGCCTAAAAGCAGCTTGGTGCTGGGCACTCCGTATTGATCTCTCAGAGTCAAGCCGATGCGGCTGGCAGGCAGTCCGCTCTCGTGCAGCTTCATGATAGTCTTTTCCAGCTCCTCTTTGGAGACATCAGACCATGCCGGTACCTTTGGGTTCGCGGGTGGTCTGGATCGGGAGGAACCCTTTTTTCTGCTATGAACTTTAGCCATCTTAATAGTCCTCATTAAATTTCATAAAGGCGAAGGTGTAGATGCTCACACTTAGCTGGGATAAAAAACTTGCGCCGCCCGGCAGGCAACAGATCATAGGCAACTGATTTATAGGCATTGGGATTTTCTAGGCTACTGTCATGTTTCCTGAGTACGTAACCCAGCTGTTTTACCTCGTAGGAGAAGCCGTGGTGCTTCTGGCCGCATTGGTCTTGATAATGTCCATAATAGTATCCATGCTCGTTCTCTATTCCTTCAAGACAGGCAATTTCTTCGCTGCCAGGTACATGCTTTTGGGCATTATTCTCCTTGAGAATGTGATAACGTCCCTCTTCTGGATCTTTCGCGCCGATGATTGCATAGTGGATGATGTGGGTGTGCGGCTTCGCAATTATATCAACAATAAAAAGTTCCTGAAGGTGCCGTACTCCATGCGGTTCATCTTCATGCCCCAATGCGTTCGCAGCACAGAGTGCCCTGCCAAGCTCACCCCCGAGGGCATAAAGTGCGTGAACTGCGGTCGCTGTGGCATCGGCGAGGCCAAGAAGTATGCAGAGGGTCTCGGTTATCGATTCTTCATCGTCCCGGGCTCCAGTTTCATAAAGAGAATAATCAAGAAATATCAGCCAAGAGCAATTGTCGGCGTCGGATGCCATATGGAGATAAAAGAGGGCCTTGATCTCTGCCATCGCTATGGCATACCGGCGCGAGGGGTGCAGCTGTTAAATGCGGGCTGCGTAGCTACGACGCTGGACTGGGAGCAATTCTACGAGTCCATCGCGGAGAGCGATTCCGATTGCAGGTCGGTGTCCAAAGAGAACGCCGCCGACGGCAAATAAAAATCCTGATAAAAAATACTGCCTGATAAAAAAGACTAAAAAATGTACTAAGTGCTGCAATTTATTCCATGCTGATGGCTTCGGATGGGCAAGCCTCAATGCATGTCTTGCACTCAGTGCACTTTTCCTTGTTTACTACTGCTATTTCTTCGTCGTCCAAGGCAATTGCCTCTTCCGGGCACTCTTCGACGCAAGTTCCACAGCTTACGCATTCTTCTCTGTTAACAACTGCGGGCATTATTAGACTCCTCCAATTTGCCTTACTAGGGCAAATCCACTGTTAGTGTATCTGATATATACCTTTCGTTAGGCCGTTTTTGCCTATGCCAGTTCGTTGTATCTCTTTCGGTCTTTCAGCTCCTGGCGTTTGGCACTGTTCCATCCGCTGACTGCCTGGAGATAGCCGGTAATTCTGCTTATGTGGTCCACGTCGTCTGAACCGCAATTCGGGCACTGCTCTTTCAGCCCGCCCGAAACCTGAGAGCAGCCCAGGCATACGGTCATGTCTCGGCTGAATGTAAAGTAGCCGATCTGGGTTTCTCTTGAAAGGCGCATGCCGAAGTCCATCAGACCCTGGGGATCGGGGGTTGCTTCGCCCATGAAGATGTGGAATATGTTGCCTCCATCGACAATGGGGAAGAAGACGTGTTCGTGCTTTGCCCTTTCGAATATGGTCACGTCGGCGCCGGGCGGCAGGTGAGTGCCGTTGGTGTAGTAGACCGGCAGATCGCGCGTCTTTTGTAGGTTCTTCTTTACCGCAGACAGGTCGCCCTTGACTACCGTCTCGGCATAGTCCCGATACTCCTCATGGATGAGGTCGGACACCGCGAAACGCTGGGCGGTGGTCTCGGCAGGCGTGCGCGCCAGGGCAATGGTCATGCCGTGCTGCGCAGATAGCTTCTTGGCATAGATCTCCATCTCGGTCATGGCCCGCACGGCCAGCTTCCAGGCCTCCTTTGCTTCATGCATCTGCTTTCCGGTATGGAACTGCACCATCTCGTTGACGCCCACCACGCCGATGGTATAGACCAGTCCCTCCAGGTCAACGGCGAGGCTGCCTTTCTCGCCCGTACGCGGGTCGCGCGGCTGCTGGGTGGCGAAGGGCATGCGGTGGTTCTTGATGATCTGGTTCATCCACTCGCGCTTGACCTTGAAGATCTCAACTGATGTGTCCATCAGCTCTCTCAGGTATTCGAATAGCAGCTCGTCGTCGCCCCTCGCGAGGTAAGCGGCGCGGGGACAGTTGAGAGATACAACCTGCCAGGAGCCCATTGAGAAGTGCTTGCCATCTTTAAAGTACAGCTTGTCATCAAATAGGCTGTCGCTTTCGTAGGTGGCTGCAAATTGGTACGCACAGCATTGGTAACACGATATTCCCTCACCAGCACCGCGATATGCGGGAAGTTGATTGTCGAAGTACGGCGTGCCGTACTCAGCAGCCAGCTTGAACGTCATTAGGTAGAGCTGCTGGTAGGTGGGCAGGTCGGGGTGCGCTGCATTGAATGCCTCGTCCTCCTTCATGAAGTCCGGCTCGATGCTGATCTCCGGCTTGGGGAAGTTGAAGGGCTTGCCCCAGTAGTCTCCGGCGAGCATGACCTCCATGAGCGCTTTGAAGGCCAGACGGACCTCGCGCTCGAACTGGCCGTAGGTCTTGAGCGGGGCCTCGGGCGACGATCCGTTCCAAACTTTTCCTGCATAGACGGCGGGCTTGTCGCGCCACAGCTTGGGAACTCCTGGCGTCAGCTGCACCGATGAGAAGACGAGCTGTCCGCCGCGAGCGACCATCATCTGTGTCATTTCGTAGACGAACATCTGCATGAGCTGGACTATCTCCCGGTAATCTTTGCCCTCAAAGTAAGGGGCGATAAACGTGAGGAAGTTGTAGAAGCCCTGACCTCCCGCGAAGTTTGTCTGGGCGCTTCCCAGGGCCTTCACGGCGTGCAGCATTGCCACCTCAGGCTTCTTGGCGGGGCCGGCTACGCTGGCTTTGGTGCCCAGGCCGTCCGGCATCAGGCCGTAGTAGAGGAAATAGCGCAGATCCCAATCCTGACAGTTATGTATCAGCAAGCCGTCCGAGGCAAAGTATGTATGGCTTTCTTCGTCATCTCCTTCCAAGAACAGGTCGTAGACATACTCGCCTGATGGCTTTGCGGAGACGATATTTCGGACCACTTCTGGCTTCGGGCTTACGTGTGTCTCCTTGACCTCGGACAGGAACCTGTCGATGTGCTCCTGACGGCTGTCAAGGAATCTGGCCACCTTGCTGAAAGCCAGAATGTTTCTGAATCCATTGAGCTGTATCCTGTAGAGTGTCCGTCTCTCCTCTCCCTCGTACAACTCCACAACCTGCGGATTCATTCCTAGTGATGTGAGGAGAAGACATAGCTCCTGGCGAAGCATCTCTGAAGCGGTAGTGTAATTGACGATACAATCGGACTTTTCCGGCCGGTAGAATGCGGAGCCGTCTCCGGTGAATAATGCACTCAAGAAGTGATGCAGAAGATCGTCGTTCATCTGGTAGACGATGCCGGGAATCCTCTTGTTGTAGCTTTTTCCGGCTATGCCAAAGACGTGCCGGAATAGCAGGAAAATGAGCTTGCCTCCGAAATAAACCTGTTTGGCTCTCTCCCACTCGCCCTCTATGCCGTAAATCGTCCTGGTGGAAGGGTTGCCCTCCGTCGTCGTCGCATAAGTATTGAGTGCGCCATTTGCACAGCATTTTACCGTTTCTGCGTGCTTACTTCCGGTGATGACCAGATTGTAGTTATGGCCTTGCTGGATGTTGTAGTTGCCCTCGGAGATGAAGTAGCCCAGCATCTTCGCGACATCTGCTGTGAGGGTGAATACGGAAGGCAGATCGTGTTCGCTTCCGGTCGCGCCTATCCTCAGCTCTGCGCAGCTGCCCAGGCCGTAATATGCTGCAAATCTCTTGAAGAGCGATATGGGCATTATGCCTCTGGTGTACCACTCTTTATGATGCTCGACGCCCAGTGATAGGGATATATCCGAGAACGACCGGCATCTTCCTTCCTCGATCACCTTCTGGAAGAGCGGTCGGGCGCCTCTCACGAAGATGGATTCCAAATCTGATGCAGGCACTTTATCCACGAACTCATTTATCAGGTCCAGGCTCTCAATGGGCTCTGCGCGCAGGTTCAGTCCGTTCTCAAATGCTCCACTTAAGACATCGCCCGGATTGATATCTTCAGCTTTCTTTATGCCTTGGCCGATGACCGGTATCCTGTGCTCGCGCGTGACTTTCAAAGATTTGCCGCTGGTGGTTTTTATCTTCAGAAGATCTCTGTCTGCCGGGCGACGTGAGACTTTTATCACCTTTTTGGGTCCGCGCGGCGATATGGCATAGAGTTCCTCCGGATAGTAGTAGTCGCCATCAAATGGCAGCTCGTCTGGCCTTATGATGGCTCTTATGCCTTTGTCGATCACGGGCACGGCGGTGCACCCATCGATGCAAAAGGGCCTGGTTCCAAAATATTCCAGATCGTGGATGTGCAGGTCTCCGGCCAGGTGGCGGTCGGCGAGATGAGGCGGCAGCAGCAGCAGGTACTGCTCCTTGCTGATCTTGTCCGCCTTTTTCTTGTGGCTGGTTTCGGCATTTTCCTGGAGGTTGGCGTTCTCCTTGGACTCGAAGCCCGTGCCGATATCGATTAGGTGGGCATCGAAGACAGGAGTTCCGACGCGCGTGCAGATGTTGCGCCACTCAGTGTGATGCCTCTCCAGGAGGACCACATTCATGATCTCGCGCACAAGTGGACCGCTGAGGTACTGGACGTTCATCCAGCGAACCCGGCGCTCCACCTCTTTTGCGATATCCTGAGCCTCTTCAGGGGTTATGCCCGGCTCTTTATAAAATTGCTCCGAGAGTTTTGTCTCCTTGAGCAGCTGCTTGGCTATGGCATCTCTATTCCAGTCCAGCAGATGGCCGTCTGTGGTCCTAACCCTGGGCATGGCAGAGACAGACAGCCCTTCCAGGGTCTGCTGCACAATTCTGCTGCTCAAAGCCCATCCCCTCTAACATAAAGCAACATAAATCATCATCCCGGCGATCGACTTATTCCACAGTATTTCATCCTGGGTTTATTCGAGTTTCGCTCATTAACTCCATCAAAATCTTTTAGCAATTATGTTCGATCTGATTAATAAAGAATGCGATTGACCTTCTGCGTTCAAGGCTTTAACTCTGATGCGCGCGGGTCGAAAGTGTTTTCGGATTTATTATGATCATCTTAGTGGCAGCACTAAAATGATTGATGCTATCGATTCAGGATTCTTCTCAGCACTCGATAGCTCCCCAGGAGACAAAGGAAATGTGTTTTAATTGATATGTTGATAATAATATTAAAAAATAGTAATTATTTGTTTGTTGCCTCCAGCCTCCTGTTGACCTCCTCCCAGTTCACAATGTTCCAGAAGGCCTCCACGAATTTGGGCCGCTCGTTCTTGTAGTCGAGATAGTAGGCATGCTCCCAGACATCCAGGACCATGAGAATGCGAAGATGAGGGATGACGTTTACATTGTGCTTCTCAATCTGCATGATCAGCAGCCTTCCAGTCATGCCGCACCTGGCCAGCGCCGCCCAGCCCGAGCCCTCTGCGCTTGCAGCCGCAGCGGAAAACTCCTTCTTGAAGCGCTCGAAGGACCCGAACTCCTTCTTGAGAGCCTCCGCCAGAGCGCCGCCCGGCTCCTTGCCCGTCTTTGCCGCCGGAGCCAGATTTTCCCAGAACAGGCTGTGCAAAACATGCCCACCCACCTGGAAGGACAGCTCCTTGAGGGTGGCCTTCATGTCCACATCCGCTCCCGCTTGGCGGGCTTTGTCCAGTCTCTCCAGTATGCCATTGGCTGCATTCACATAGGCAGCGTGGTGCTTGTCATGATGCAGGCGCAGTTGCGGCTCTGAGATAAATGGCTCCAGGGCATTGTAGGCATAGGGCAATGGTGGCAGGGAATACATTTTTTTATCAGACATATCGTTATCTCCTAAGATGCAACTTTGCATTTTAGATTGCTGACTATTTATCTCTTCTTGCGGGCCCAGGGACACACGAAAAAGATTATTAATGACTGCCACCAATATTCACTCAGGGATGCCATCAATATGAGAATTGTCATTGGAATATTTCTGATTTTCATGCTTGTTCATTCTTGCATCGGATCCTCGTTTGCAGTCCAGGAAAGCACTCCCAGAAATATCCTCATTCTTGCCTCTTATCATCCAGGCATGACCTGGGAGGATAGCATCATATCGGAGATCAAGCTGCATTTCGCGATGAAGATGCCCTCCGCGACCTTTTGCGTGGAATATATGGACACAAAGCGAATCGCCGCAGATGAGGCCCGTCTTTCCAGTTTGAAGGCGCTCTACCAGAAGAAGTATGCGAATCAAAATACAAATCTGCCTTTTGACCTTATCATCTCTGTGGATACGGATGCATTCAACTTCCTGCTGAATAACAGGGATGATCTATTTGCTGGAACGCCCGTGGTCTTTTGCGGAGTCGTGCACTTTGACGATAAAATGCTGAGCGGAAAGGAAGGCTTTACTGGCATAGTGGAGGCATATGACGTGCAACGCACGATCTCATTAATGCTAAATCTCCATCCTCAAACCAGGCAAATCGCCATTATAACCGATCAAACCGCTACAGGCAAGGCAGCTCGAAAGGTTCTGGATGCAGTCATCCCTCGCTTTGAGCGCAATGTCTCCTTCAAATATCTCGACAACCTCACCGCGGAGGAGCTTAGCCAGAGCCTGGAAGTATTATCCAATGACAGCCTCGTGCTGCTCATGACCATGAACCGCGATCGAGCCGGGGTTTTCCTGACCTATGAGGACGCGGCCCAGCTGGTCCAAGGAGCAAGCCCAGTTCCCTTCTACAGCATCTACGATTTTTATCTGGGCTATGGCGTTGTGGGCGGAAAGATGATCAGCAGCTATTTCCAGGGAGATGAGGCGGCAGACATGGCTCTTTCTATCCTGCAGGGTGAATCCGTGGACCGCATCCCGGTGATGAATGAGAGCTTAAATCGCTACATGTTCGACTATTTTGTTCTGACTCGTTTTGGCATACCTCTCAACAGCCTGCCTGCGGGCAGCATTATCATCAACCAGCCGTTCCAGGCACGCGCTTCTCTTGATGACGAAAATCTCAGCGGCCTCTCGCTATGCAAAAAGGATCTCCGTCAATCGGATCTGCACGGATCGAATTTAGCAGGCACAAATTTGTGCTATTCCAATCTCATGCGGTCTAATCTATCCGATGCCCGGCTGGTGTCCAGCAATCTCAGCTACACCGATCTTGAGGAGGCCGACCTGCATGGCTCTGACCTCTCACTGGCCGATATCAGGGGCGCAAACCTCATCGGGGCCGATATGATTGGATCAAATCTCAGCGGCGCGGATCTGAGCGGAGCAGACCTCGATCAGGCCCGGATCACCGGATCTATTCTCAGCGGCGCAAACCTCAGCGGCGCTCGATTGGAGGCGGCAAACCTCAGCTTATCCGATATGAGCGGCGCGCAATTGCAGGGGGCTTTTATGAATCGCGTAAGGCTCCGGGATTCCATACTGATCGGATCGAATCTCTCCCAAACCAGCCTGGTAGGAGCCAATATAATTGATGCCGATCTATCTCGGGCTTGCCTGGATCGTGCCGATATCTCAGAGTCCCGCATGGCGGGCGCGAATTTATTCACCTCCCGTCTGAATAATATCCGGTCGATCCATGCCAATTTGACTGCTGCAAATCTCAGCAGAGCGGACCTGTCAGGTTCGATATTTGTGGCATCGGGCCTTACCGGATCGGACATATCAAATGCCAATCTTTCCGGGTGTGATCTTGAGGATACCTGGATCGACCGGTCCAACCTCGCCAGGTCCAGATTGAATGGGGCGAGGCTGATGGGATCTTGGCTGAACGGCTCGGATTTCTCGGGTTGCGATCTGAGTGAAGCTGACCTGACTGGCGCTCATCTCAATGCGGCCAATCTCATTTCTGCCAACCTCAGCAGGGCAAGGCTTGTCGGTACCGATTTCACACTGGCCCGGATAGAGAACGCAACCATGATCAATTCCAGCTTCCTGGGAGCAAAACTCAATTGGATAGATATGGACAATAGCCAGCTGCAAAACTGCCAGTTCGGAAGGGCAGAGCTGTTTGCCGCCGACCTCAGTCGATCGGACCTTAGCGGATCCGACTTTACCCGCGCATACCTTACCAGGGCAAATCTGTCCGGCTGCATATTCAGCAAATGCAAGATGGTTTATGCTGATATGTCCTACGCGAATCTTTCCGGTGCCGATCTGCAAGGCATCAGTTTCAGGAGTAACCAGGTGGACTATGCGGATTTTTCCGGCGCGGATCTGCGAGGAGCTACTTTCGTTGCGATAAGCGCAGAGGGCATGAACTTCCATAAGGCTGCGCTCAAATCTGCAAGAATGAGCGGTGTGCTCCTGAAGGGACTGGATCTGAGTTATGCAGATCTGAGAGATATAGAGATCAGCAGATCTTCCCTGGAGAACATCAACCTCACCGGCGCAGATTTAAGAAGGGCCAACCTGACAATAGTCCATCTTGCGAACGTCGATCTGAACGGCGCCAATCTGGAGGGCGTCAAGTACGATCAGATAGGTCTTATATTCCTGGCTTCCTGTCGTCTCAATGGGACCCGAATGAGCCCGGAGCTGAAAGATGATATCGATCAAATCCGATCGGGACGGGGTTTGTGAGGGTCTCTTGAGAGGGTGAGGATCTGGTTGCTGGTGATCTCATGTCTTCAAACGGCATCATCCGTATCATAGCCCTGTTCATCCTGGGAATAACTGTATCACAGGTTTCATGCGGCAGCGCTTCGACAGGCTATCAGGATCTTCTGAGCCTGTGCAATTCAAATGAGGATGTGCGAATGAATGTCGAGGACCTGGCCTTCCTGCTCGTCACCCATGACTTTGATGCCATGCCGAGAGGCGACTATGTTGAGGTCAGAATCGATGGTTCAATTTACAGGGTGAAGCCCAATGCAGCAAGAGCTGGGCTCGCCGACATAGAGCCATCATGAACAGGCCAGGCCTTGAGATATTCATGGGGATCTTGCAGCTGCGGCCTAATGGTCCTTCTCTTTCAGAGCTTTTGCGTACATTGTCAGCTCATCCAGGAGCTTTTTAGCCTGGTCGTACTGAGACTTTCCTTTGAGAGTGCCACTCTCATCGAATAGCTCCTGGATTTTGGGAAAATGGACTGCCTGGGAGGTGGGAATCATGCGAAGGCCCAGACAGACCTGCCTGAGCTGTTCGACCATGCGCGTTCCTCCCCAGGCTCCGGAGGAGACGCCACAGATTCCTACCGGCTTGCTGGCATACTGAGAAAATAGCATATCCAGAAGCATCTTCAGCTCTCCGGGGTAGCCGTGGTTGTATTCCGGCGAGACTATGATGAAGCCGTCGGCCCGGCTGGCTTTTTGGGCGAGCTTGCCCGCGAGGAGGCTCTTTTCGGTGTTGTCTGTGGCAGGCAGGCGATAGTCCCGCACGTCAATGATCTCGCTTTCTATTCCGGCTTCAATTGTCTTTTGCAGCATGAATCGGGCCGCTTTCTCTGACATGCGGCCCTCTCTGCCCGTGCCGAGGATTACCGGTATGTACATTCAGTTCGGTTACTATCCCTATTACTTATTTATGTTTTTGCCGGGCCCTCTTTGATCGGCAGCTGTATCTCTGTCAAAAGCTCTTCCGGGGCGGTCTTGCATGGGTCGCTCAGGTAGAGCTCTCTGCCCGGTCCGGCCAGCTGCATGCCCCTTTTGGCCATATAATCCCAGATCTCCCTGTAGGTCAGAATGAGGGTATCATAGCTGCCTTTGTGCACAACCGCCAGAACCCGGACGGGAGGAAGATTCTTGACCTCCATTCCCCCATCCACCTCTATCCTTCCGGTTATGGGTACGGCCACCTCGATATCGGCGTCGTTCTCCCTGTATTCCTCATCATAGTAGATCGCCATGCACGGCCCACTCACCTTCACAAGATTTTTCAGGTTGACCGGCCGGGTGAGCATCTCGCAGAGCTCTCCAATGAGGCGCCCGATGGTCTCGCCATAGCTTCCCTTGTCTCTCATGCTTGCCACCCGCATGGCTGGCACATCTTTGATTACCGGCTCGCTTAATGCCATCTTCAGTAGCTCCTTATCGCTTTGCTTGAGCATGGCCTCGATCCTTTGCAGCCTGGCGATCTCGCCTTTGGTTCTGCAGAGATATTTCTCTCTCATGGCCTGCAGAGCATTCCTGTCGCCTTTCGCCTCAGCATCAAGATAGTCTGCTATCTCTTCCAGGGATATGCCTAAGGAGCAGAGCGTCTTTACCCTCACGCCCCTCTCTAGCTGGTCGGCCGTATAGTAGCGGTAGCCGGTCAATGTGTCTTTGGCTGCCGGTACCAGCAGACCCAATTGGTCGTAGTAGCGCAGGGCCTTGGGGGTGATCCTCGTAATGATTGAGAACCTGGTGATGGGAATCTGATCGGCGGTCATGGCTCATATTCAGGGATGCAGTGCTCATTTGTAAGGGCATGCAGTCTGACGCGCGGGAAGGTTTGGTGCGTTCTTATCCACATGGCTATCATCAATATATTGGCGGTAGAAAAGTTTTTCTTTGGTTGTGTTATTTTGTTTTCTTAATCGAACAAGGAGGGACATAATGAAATTTCCGCTAATACTGGCTTTAAGCATACCTGTAATAGTCACTTTAGCCTTTTCGGGTTGTATCGGTGGTGGAAGTAATGCACAAACATATGAGACCAATTGGGGGAAAGTGCAAATAGATATACCTCAAAGAGTATCCGTTACTGGCATCGAAGGTGGCAGTTCTGTAACAATAATGAAAGGCGTTTCTCCTTTGCTGGCTCTTACTATTTCCGAAGCAAGCTCATTTAATCCGAGTAACATGGGAGTTATGGGTGCCAAGGTTAATTCCGTCAAAAGCAATGATAATCACGAAATATATTGGTACTTAAACCCCCTGGGTGGATTTAAGCAGTATCTTGGATACATTGACCACACAGCAGATAAGAACTTGCTTGTATATTTTGTGCTGACGCCATTATACTATGATAACGCAGAAGGGAAAATTGTAACAGCGTTTACCGATGAAGAGGTTCTTAGTATACTTAAATCGTTCAAATTCGTGGACTTCAAAGGCCAATCGACCCCATCCGCGGATACAGCTAAAAAACCAATATACCATATGGCTGTAATTGGAGATTCAATAAGTGAATCATCTTCAGATGTAACTGATGTTTCTGAAAGTAGTAATACCGTTTCGGTATCTGATGCTCCATCTGATGTATCAACACCACCTGGAAATAGTGATACGGTTAATGCAAACACAAAAACTGCATATACCCACGATGGAATAAGTTATATCAGCAAAGAACGGGTGGAGGAGAACATAAAGGCAGGGGTAGCGAAGCCCGGCGACTATGAAGAGGTGCAAGTTCCTTTAGATACATTTGTAGTTGGAGGATCTACTTTCTAAATGAAGCTTGAAGCAAGATGAGTTGAGGACTCTTGCAGGTATAAATCCACCTGCGGTCACTGGCATTGCCTGCTTGCTGCAAAACAGGGATTATAGGTGCTATGCAGAAAGGTCCCTCCAGCTGGCTGGCAATGCAGTGCATCCAGGCACGGACGGATCAATTACCAGAGGACAAGGTAAACCGTGTCTCCTTCCTTCTTTCCTTTAAGAAGCTGGCAGTGGCGGAGAATGGCGAACTGATTTTCCATCTCAGCCGGAGGCAGCTGGAAATTTTCCATCAGCTCAGCCCTGGTGGCTTTGCCCTTCTTCTCGATGTACTCGTAGATCGCCTTCTGCAGATCGGTGAGCCCTTCCGTTCCCTCCAGGCCGTGGCTCTTCCTGAATATCTTCTTTGACCTCTCCCCCCAGGGATCGCAGACGCGAATTCGGTGGCCGACATCGATGTAGCAGTCTTCGCAGAGGGTCTTGCCGTCTGTAGCGAAGACCTCTTCTTCCGAGATCATTTTGCCGCAATTTTGGCACTTTACGCCTTCCGACATCTCAATCTACCTCTCATCTCCATCATAAAAATGAGTTCAGCCGTCATTATCCAGCAAGACCGTCGCAGCGTTGAAGCCCGAGCCCATGCGAACAAGTCCGGCGATGGCTGCCGCCTCAAGCATCTCCTCCTGACTGGCACCGGCTTTGCGTGCCATCTCACTATGCCTCTGGACGCAGCGCTCACATCTGACTGCTGCTGAGCAGGCCAGGGCAATCAGGGCTTTTTCCTTTGTGGTGAGAGATCCTTCTTTCATTATCGCAGCGGCCAGATTTCTGAATGCATGGTCCGCCTCTTCGCCCAGGGCTTCTGCAAAATCTTCTGTGGTTTTCTGATTATCTTTCATAGCTTGCCTCTCACCCTAAAATATTTTCAAGAATATGCAGATGGGATACCTCTGCGGTATTGTATGCAGACAGTGCGTACGTAGTGTGTATATTGTGCAAGGTATATATGATCTGCGTATATTTTCCGCAGGCAAAGCGCGGCAGATTCTCATTGGATCATCCAATCCCTTTTTTGCCTGATATTAGTGAAAACCTTCTAATAGAAAGAATCCAGTAAAGGCTATTATGAGGGCATGCTTAATATTAATATTAATCCCTATTCTGGTCCTGGGGTATGCCGATGCTTCTAAAATATCAGTAGGGCCGAAGGATGCTGATTATTCGAACATCCAGCAGGCAATCGACAATTCCAGCCAGGGGGATATAATTGATGTGCAGAGCGGACTGTATCGCGAGAACGTTTTTGTCTATAAAACACTCACCTTGGAGGGAATTGATACTGGCAGCGGCCTTCCGGTTATTGATGCCGGAAAGTCGGGAAGCGTCATCAGCATAACTTCCAACGATTCGATTGTTGAGGGTTTCAACGTAACCGGCTCGGGCGGATGCGGTTGCGGAAATGCCGGGATAAAGGTTCAATCCAGCAATAATATTGTGAAGGGCAATACTATCAGCAAGAATAAATATGGCATTTATATCCAATCAGGCTGCGAAAACAACACATTCATCGCCAACGACCTGCGGAATAATGATATAGCCGTGAGCGACAGCGGTTTCAACAACCGATGGAATTCCAGCGCACCGTCTGATGGATTGCAGGACCTATTGGCGATGATCGGTGGCTCCCAGCCTCTCGGAAACCATTACAGCGATTACGATGAGGTGGCTGAAGGCTGCAACGATACCAACAATGACAAGATCTGCGACCAGCCAAGGATTATGGGGAGCGGTCCTGACAAGGACAACTATCCAGTCGTCTCCTTCAAGAGTTGATGCGATCCGGATTGATAAGATGGACTATACAATCGTTCCCGTCTCAAAAGAGGATGCAGATGCGGTAATTGGGATCTTCAACTACTACGTGGAGAACAGCTTTGCCGCCTTTCCGGAAGAGTCGGTGCCTGCACAGTTTTTTGATTTCCTTGTGAATATGTCCGCAGGCTATCCATTCCTGGTGGCAAAGGACCGGGAGGGAATGATGCTGGGCTTTGCATTGCTCCGCCCCCATAACCCTATGCCGGTCTTCTCCCGGACTGCGGAGATTGCCTGTTTCATTTCTCCGGAGCACATTGGAAAGGGAATAGGAAGCGCGATGCAAGATGTACTCCTGCATGGCGCCAGAGAGAAGAAAATCTCTTCCATCCTGGCGGGAATCTCGTCTCTTAATTCGGCAAGCATTGCCTTTCACAAGAAACGGGGCTTTCAGGAGTGCGGTCGCTTCCTGAAGATCGGGCGGAAATGGGGCCAGGATTTCGATGTGGTCTGGATGCAGAAGATGATCTGATACAGGGTGCAGTTTCATCTAGGTTCATTTGGGAATAGAATCATTGACATGAATTGACCTGAGCTTTGAAGCGTTGTCTTCATAAGCTCTGCATACTCTTTTCTATCTTGATGCTTGATTTAGCAGATACAGAGAGAAAACGCTGGCCGGCAGTGCGAGCATCGGTAGCGTATTGCAGCCAGCCGGATGCTTGTGAATCTGCGGAAGACTCCGGTTTCTGCCGGGAGCTATTCCATTTCTTTGACCAATTGCAGGAGGGTTACGACTGCATGGGGCCGGAGGGGGAGGCACAGTGCGGCCTGGATGGGGTGGCGTTTGAGATCTCTATTCAGATCGACGGGAAAAAGCGCACCATTGTGCTAGACAAGCTCTTCAAATACGCGGACATCGATGTCCATCTCTTCACGGAGCTCTTGCAGATATTGCGGCGGCATTTTCCGGATTACGATCTGGTGGTGCCCACTTTGCAGGGCTATGAGCTGGCGCGGGAGATCCGGCGGTTCCTGGGCCTGCCTAAAGTGCAGTGCGTCTTTTTAAAGGGAGAGGCCGAAGAGCGGCTGCTCATGGGCGATTCTCTGCAGGATCTGAGCTACGATCGCATTCTTGAGGATACGGGGCGCCATTACGAGCAGAGGGGCGGCCTGAATGAGGCGAGGCAGAGGGCATGGCGGGGCAGGGAGCTTGCCATGTTCCTGCATGATGAAGATGGCGAGGAAGCGGTCCTCTGGATGCAGGTGAGAATCGGCCTGTCAGGCTAAGCCATCTCGTTTTGTCGTCCTGCCATCTTACTGTATTGCCGTCCGTTAATCTCTAATTCTCAGATCGGAAAATTCTCTTCTCTGGAGGTCCCGGAAAATAGCTCATCTGCCTTCGCCAGCTGCTCTTCGCGTCCATGCAGGGCCAGCAGGATCGCACCTTCTGCGCCACCTGCACCGCCGGCAGCGATCAGCTCCGCCTCCGCTCCGGTGAGCAGCCGGATAGCATCGATCTCAGTGAAGACCTCCCCCGGCAGGGGCAGCAGCCGATAGCCGCTCTCTCCCGGCGCATTGGTCCGGGCGGCCAGTTCCATGAGTTCGCCTGGAATGCGCTTTTCCAGGCCGACCGGCAGGATCAGCCGCACCCTGCGGCCCGCTGCCGCTTGCAGGGCGACAATGGTCGTTCCTCCCTGCGGATGGCCGATGAGCACCGCCGCCTGCTTTCTGGCCAGGTCCAGGGCATTGGCTCCTTTCAGGATGACGTCGCCCTCTCTCAGGCTGTCGGCAACGTCAAAGATGGTCTTGCCCTTCTGCCAGACTCCTTTTACTATAACCACATCGCCGGGAAAGCCGCTTTCGTCCGGAAGCCGTCCGGTCTCGGTCGTCCTTCCCGGCGGCAGGAGTATGCCGCGAAAGAATCTCCTTCTGGAAAACTCGTCTGCCTGGCCAAGATCTCTCAGGATCTCCTCTGCCGCGTAGCCGTTGGTGGTTCCGGCGATGATGACCAGCGTGGCTGAAGAAAGGGCGGCCCTGATGGCCGGGTGAGATGCCAGGGCCCGGCCTATGAGACGTTTAGCCGCGGCAACGGTGAGAAGGTATTGCGCCATATCATTGGCGAAGAATTTTTGATGGAGATAAACCCTATGGCAAAACATGGATACGGATGTCCTGGCAGCGGTGCGGCAGGAGTTGCAGCAGAGCATTGACGGGAAGACAAAAGAGAGCGCGCAGCGTTTCTTCAAAGAGGAGGTTAAATTTCACGGCGTGAAGAGCGCTGCGGTCAAGAAGATCGCCTCCAAATATTTCCGGGAGATAAAAGGCAGGGACAAAAAAGAGATCTTCTCTCTGTGCGAGGATCTCCTCCAGGCGGGCTTTGGCGAGGAGGCCTTCATCGCCTTTGAATGGTCCTACTCGCTGCGCCGGGCGTATGAGCCGGAGGACTTTGCCGTCTTTGAGATGTGGGTGGACCGGTACGTGGACAACTGGGCCAAGTGCGACACCCTCTGCAATCACACCCTGGGGACATTTGTGGAGATGTATCCTCAGTTCATCGACAGGCTGATCGGCTGGGCTCATGCCGAGAACCGGTGGCTGCGGCGCGCGTCCGCGGTGACGCTCATCCTTCCTGCCAGGAAGGGGGCATTTCTGAAGGAAACTTTCGAGATCTCAGACATTCTCCTCCAGGATCGGGACGATATGGTTCAGAAGGGCTACGGCTGGCTGCTCAAGGAGGCGAGCAAGACGCATCAGGCGGAAGTCTTCGATTATGTGATGCGGTGGAAGGCGAAGATGCCGAGAACGGCTCTGCGGTACGCCATCGAGAAGATGCCGGCGGAGATGAAGAAAGAGGCGATGGCGAGATAGGCCCTGGCGAAATAGTTGACGATGATTCTTACGGGATACTTCCATGATTAGGGATGAATAGCGAAAGAATTCTCAAGGTCCGCAAAGCTATATACTGGACGGAACAATGCTTCTTCGAGGGACCCGTGGATGGTAGTAATCAGAGGCAGATATATTCCAATTTTGCAGAAATGGAAAGCAATCAGTTTAATAATTTTAGTTCTGGTATCCGTATGGGTTCTGAATCCGTTTTATACTGTGGATGCTGGAGAGCGAGCGGTTGTGACCTGGTTTGGCGAAATAAGCGGCACAGTAAATCCGGGATTTCATATCAAGATTCCCATTGCCAATGGCATCAATATCTATAATGTGAGGACACAAACGCTGGACGCCGATGCTGCAAGCGCCTCCAGCGATCTGCAGACGGTTCACACCAAGATCTCAGTGATCTATCATCTCGCGCCCGGCGATGTTGCCAAAGTCTACAGCGAGCTGGGCTACACATATGAGAGCATAATTGAGAAGAAGCTGCAGGATGTGGTGAAGGCGGCCACGGCAAAGTTCACTGCCGAGGGGCTGATCACTCACAGAGAGCATGTGGCTCTGTCCATTCAGGATAATCTGAGCCGGGAGCTGGCTGAATACCATATCGTTGTGGAGGGCACGCCCATCCAGAACTTTGAGTTCTCCAAGGAATTCAACGACGCCATTGAAGCCAAGAACGTGGCCATGCAGGACAAACTCAGAGCGCAGCAGAGATATGAGCAAACCATAATCGATCAGAAAGCAGAACTGGCCAAGAAAGAGACGGAAGCCAAGGCATTGGAGCTTCAGAAGAGCGCCCTGATGCAGTCGCCTGAGCTCATAGAACTTCGCAAGGTAGAAGCCTACAACAATTGGATCGCCAAGTGGGATGGCCAGGCCATGCCCCAGATAATCATGGGCGATGCAGGAGGAATATTGCCCATGATGGATATCACCAGCATAGTAGCCAAGCATTAGCGCTGCAGATCAGGTGAGGAAAAAGGGAGATGGCTGGGCCGTAGCACATCCTTTTTTGCCGCTTGCATTCCGCGCTATCGCCTGGATTGCGTGAATTACCTGCATCGCTTGCATTACTTGCACTACGTTGGCGCACCTGACCGGGACGCCGCAGCCAGGCAGAGGATCTCGAACATGATCGTGGCTCCGGCGAGAGCGGTAATCCCGCCGCAGTCATAGGGCGGAGAAACCTCCACCAGATCGCCGCCGATGACATTCAGCCCGTACAGGCCCCGCAGGAGCTGCAAGGCCTCAAAGCTGCTCATTCCTCCCACCACCGGAGTTCCAGTGCCCGGAGCAAAGGCCGGGTCCAGGCAGTCGATGTCAAAGGAGATGTAGACCGGGCCGTCTCCCACCCTGCTTCTGATCTCGGAGATGACCTTTTTCCAGCCCAGCTCGTAAAACTCCTCTATGTGAATTACCCTGATTCCGTTATCATACGAGAACTGCCAGAGCAGCTCTGCCGTGCCGCGAATGCCGATCTGCACCGTGCGCTCTGGGTCTACCAGCCCCGCCTCTACGGCATTTCGCATGGGGCAGCCGTGTTGCAATCCGCTTCCGTGAAAAGGTGCCGAGGTATCGCAATGCGAGTCGAAATGAATGAGTCCGACCTTCTCCTTTGAAGAGAGGCCCTTGAGAATGGGATAGGTGATGGAGTGATCTCCCCCGGCGGATATGGCCCGTGCACCGGCCGATGAAATCCGCCTGTAGAATGATTCGATATCCGATTGGGCCTCTTTCAGGTCATATGTGGTCTGAAACGGAACGTCCCCTAAATCAGCCACGCGGCAGTCGGCAAATGGCGACATGCGGCTGTAATGGTTGTAGACTCCCACCAGCCGGGACTGGTTTCTGATCTCCCGCGGCCCCATGCGGGTGCCGCTGCGGTTGGTCACCCCCAGGTCGAAGGGAACGCCCACCAGGGCAATGTCCAAGCCGCCCGTCTCCCGCTGGTAGGGCGCACCGAAGAATGTGGCGATGCCGCTGTAAGGGGGCTGCATCATCTCGGGCGCGAAGGTCTTTGCCTTCTCGGCGAGGCTTTCCAGGTTATTGTCCATTTTCATTTCTCCTGAGTTCTCTTTTGGCAATTGCCTTGTCCAGATTCTTCAGGTCGTGAGCTACAGACGATTTGTACTCAATTCGGATGGCCAATTAATGCCATCATCTCTTCGCTGAGTACCACTTTGTCGTTTTTATCGCTCAAACGTTCCTGGGCAATCAGGTAATCTGAATAATCATCGAGATATGCCTGCAATGCTTTCTTGATGATATAAGCCCTGGAGCGATCGATGGTTAGAGAGAGGCTCTTCAGGCTACCTGCCATGTCATCTGGAAGCCGAATCGATACGGATGTGGAGATCTTAATCAACATGTATTACGATGTATTGCAGATATTTCAATGTCTTCACATCCTCAATCCCACATCGTATCTCGCCCCGCACTCAGGGCAGATGAGGATGATCCTGTAGCCATTTTCATCCCTCAGAAAAGAGCTGTGAAAGCCCAGCTCGTAGCCGCATTTGGGACAGATCCTGAACTCTTCCTTAAGTTCGATCTTCGCGATCTCTGGAGACGCGTTCATTCATCTTCCTCTTCCTTCATCTTTACATAATCGCCGATGTACCTGTGGCAGTGCGGGCAGATCATCCTCTTCCTTTTTTTCTCTTTTCTTCTCTGCAGCACCTCATTGAAGCCAGAGGCCAAGATGCCTGCCGGAAGGGCAAACAGGCCGACTCCCGCTATAACCACAAAAGAGCCTATGAATTTTCCCAGGGGCGTCTTGGGATAGATATCTCCGTAGCCTACGGTGGTCAGGGTGACGACCCCCCACCACATGGCATCGGGGATATTGGCAAAAGCCTCCGGCTGAACTTCATTCTCAGCTTCATAAACCATGCTGGATGCTACGGTGAGCATAATCAGGGTGGCAAATAGCGTCACACCCAGCTCTTCCTTCTTGAGGTTGAGAACTTCGGCAAATGTCTTCAGGGCATCGGAATACCTGGCCAGCTTCAGTATCCGGAAGAGGCGGAAGAGGCGCAGGGCTCGAATGAAGCGCAGGTCCGGGATGACGAACGGCAGGTAGAAAGGCAGTATTGCCAGCAGATCAATTATCGCCATCGGCGTGATCAGGTAGCGCAGCCTTCCGGAAAATGGGGCTTTGAACCGGGGATTTTCAGTGCAGCTCCAGGCACGCAGGATGTATTCGACTGTGAAGATGGCAACGGAAAACATATCAAAGGCGCGAAAGAGCCATCCATAGCCGGCATTGAGCCAATCCACAGTCTCCAGGACCACAGCCAGTACGTTTAATGATATCAATGCCATTATGAATGGGTCGAAGTACTTGCTGTCTTCATCTCCCGGCTCCAGGATGCCGAAGATCCGCTTCTTGAGGCTTGTATTCATCGCTAAACTTGAGAAGCGCTTTTATGGATTTAAGCTCTTTTCCGCCCACACCCAGGGTCCACACTCAGGGTCCATCCTCAGTCTCCTTTCTCCCGACGGCCTCTTCCTTACCCTCCTCTCTGCGCTTCTCCAGCACCTCCACAAAGCCGGAGGTGAGTATGGATGTGGGCAGAGCGAAGGTGGCCACTCCCAGGATGATGATCAATGCGCCCACGACCTTCCCCATCGGAGTCACCGGATAGAAATTATCGCCTACGGTGGTCATGGTGAGAACCGCCCACCACATGGTCGCGGGGATGTCCGGGAAATGCCGGGGCTGAGCATCGTGCTCCAGAAAATAAATCAAAGTCGATGAGAGCACCATGAAAAAGCCAATGGCCGAAAAGCTCATGAAAAGCTCCCGCTTCTGGGCAGTGATCACATCCATTATGGTCTGCAGGGACTCTGAGTAGCGGCTGAGCTTGAGCAGACGAACCGTCCAGAGAACGCGAAGGCTTCGCAAGAGAATATGGTCTGTGGGAAAGACAAGAGTGACATAGACGGGCAATATCACCATGAGATCTATCAGGGACAGTGGCGTCAGAGCGAAGCGAAGTCTTCCTGAGATCGGACGGCTGTATCTGCAGTCCACATCGCAGGACCAGAGCCGCAGGATGTACTCGATGGAAAATATTATCACCGATATGTCGGAAAAGAGATGAAACAGGGCTCGATGGACCGCATAGATGCTCCCCACCGTCTCCAGAACCACAGCCGTCACATTGAGGACCACGAGCACCAGCATGAAGAGGTTCACAGCTTCGGCTGTCTTGTCGTCGGGGTTATCGGACTCGAGAATCTCGTAAATGCGGGTCTTGGTGCTATTGGTCATTAAACCACTCTTTGATTTGGTCTTTATATGCTTAGTCGTTGACTCAAGATAAAATACTCAGATTTCTGTATGGCTTATCCAGTGATAATCATCAAGAAGCAATTTAGCTTCCAGTCTAGCCTCTGAATTGTGCATTTTATATCGCGATAGTCCCTTAGGTGCACGAATGGCCGCGAAGGAAAGCAATTTCATCGTCCTTTACCTTGAGAGCCATCTCATATTTTGATGTCTCCTTCTTGGCTTGCATAACGTCTGTATAAGCTGATTAAGTTTTTCTTCGACCTGCTTGGATTACAATGGCTTTATCATGGCTGAATACAACACCTGTTTGAGCAGTCTCGTTAGATTTAGTTAGTTGAGTGATTGACAATTGCCCAGTTATGTAGGAGGATATATTATATGGGTTATGTCGAAAAGAATTTGATGGAAGGTGAACGATTAATAGCTAAAGCAAGTCTACATTGGATTGTATTTTTAGGTGCTATACTTTGGGGGTTAGTAATTCTTCTGTTTGTTATAGGCTCTGGATCGGGACTTTTGCTAATTCTTGTGTTAATTGGTCTTGGTTGGGCTTACACGTACTATTCTTCTGCAGAATTTGCAGTTACCAATCGTAGAGTTATTGCAAAATGGGGTGTGATTAGTCGACATTCTGTGGAAATGAATCTTGATAAAGTTGAGGGCGTAAGTGTCAATGAAGGTATAATTGGAAGCAAATTGGGTTATGGGACAGTTATTGTAAATGGAACAGGTGGGTCGCATGAGGCGTTTCCCAGTATCGCGAATCCACTTGCATTCAGAAAACAAATCCTTGAACATACAACCAAGCATTTGATGGAATAAACCAGTATCAATGCAACGATTATTCTCACTTTTTTGAGGAAAATTTTATTGCAGCCATCAGAGTAATATAGATAAAAGTATGTGTTTAGCTAGCTAGCCTTGCAGTTAACATTTGGAGGTTATCCAGTCCTCTTTGTCCCCATGTTGCGAGCGTCGTTGTAATGCGCTCATGAANTGC
>JGI20214J51088_10000627_pt1 | contig 24432 bp, 16 predicted proteins | sample WetSurMetagenome_FD_51088 | JGI IMG/M metagenome (IMG submission 51088) | reverse complement strand
GCGGAGCGCACTGGTCGGTTGATGTCCTCGCCGCGGTCCACGACGCGCCCGCGTTCCGCGTGATCCATATCCCGCCGTTGTTGCCGCACGCGTAGCCCCTTTTGGCGTCTGTAAAGCAGATGTGCCCGCCGCCGAGACCGTTGGCGCCCAGGCTGTCCCATGCCGCGCCGCCGTTGGTAGTGCGGTACACCGTGCCCGCGCCCAGTACGAAGCAGGTGTTCTTGTCCGGGCAGCTCATGTCGCCGCAACATTGCTGGGAAGAAGTGAATGTGTGCACCGTGGCCCATTGCGCGCGTACGGGTGAGGACAACGCGCCCAACAGGAGGAACGTTGAAATTATCGACAGCAATGTTTTCATGGAAGCTCCCGGGTACCGTCGGTTTACTACAAAGATAATACTGTCGGCTGGTTGTCAAGTCAAATGGTAAAAGTATGACGCACGGGAAGATGGATGCTTCGATGCCGTGCCGCCATTATTCTATTATTTTCTACTCCATCGCGAATGAATAAGAAATATTTATCGACGATTCTCCTCCTTGCCTCGGTTCTCCTCATCTGCGGCCTCACGTTCCTGGTCTACTGGCGCGTTTCGGTGGCGAGGTTCCTTGTAAGCTACGACGACGAACTGTACGTTACGCGCAACGCGCACGTCCTCACCGGCCCCACGCCGGAGAACATCGGCTGGGCGTTCACCACGTTTGAGACCGGGAACTGGCACCCGTTCACGTGGATTTCGCACATGCTCGATTGCCGGATGTTCGGGCCCAGGCCGGGAAGCCACCATGTCGTGAACCTGGTATTACATATACTTAACGTTTTCCTGCTGTTTTTGCTTCTGTGGAGCGCCACGGGCGCGGGATGGAAAAGCGCGTTCGTGGCGGCGCTTTTTGCGCTGCACCCCATGCATGTCGAGTCGGTCGCGTGGGTCTCGGAGCGAAAGGATGTTTTGAGCACCGTGTTCTGGCTCCTGTCCATGCTTTGCTATGTCGGCTACGCAAAGGCGCCCGGCCGCGGGCGCGCGTGGTACGCGGGCGCGCTCGCGAGCTTCGCGCTCGGACTCACGGCAAAACCCATGCTTGTAACCCTGCCGTTCGCGCTGCTTGTTCTCGACGCATGGCCGTTGGGACGGGCGGCGGTAGCCGCGCCGGAGGCGGGAAAGAAAGGGAAGGCCGGCGCGAGCAACCGGAACGGAACATTACCGCCGTCCCGCCGTGTGTGGGCGCCGCTCGTTGTCGAAAAAATCCCGTTCTTCGTTCTGTCGCTTGCGTCGTGCGTCGTGGCCGTCGTCGCGCAAAGCAGCAAGAACGCCGTAGTGGGCGTATCGAGCCTGTCACTCCCGGAAAGAATCGCCAACGCAGTCAATTCGTACGGCGTATATCTGCTCAAAATGATCGCGCCCGTGAATCTCGCCTGCTTCTATCCGTTTCCCACGCAATTGCCCGCGTTATCGATATTCGTTTCTTTGTGCGCGCTCGTCGCGATTACCGCGGCCTGCCTTAGAATGAGGCGCACGATGCCGTTTCTGCTCGCCGGATGGCTGTGGTACCTTGGCACCCTCGTTCCCGTGATAGGCCTCGTGCAGGTAGGCGTGCAGTCCATGGCCGACCGGTACACCTATGTTCCGTATATCGGCGCGTTTATCATGGTCGCCTGGGGCGTTCCCGCGTTGCTGTCGCGGTGGCGCCCGGCTCGCCCGGTGCTGTTTGTTTTTGCGGCCGCGGTTGTCGCGACGAGCGCGTGGCTCACGCACGTGCAGGCCGGGTACTGGGACGACAGCGTTACGCTGTTCGGCCACGCGGCGAGGGTCACCAAAAACAACGACGTGGCGTACCTCAATCTCGGCGTGGCGTTCTCGTCACGCGGAAAGACCGATTCTGCGATAGCGTGCTTCAACCGCGCGCTGGCCGCGAGGTCCGGAGATCCCGGCACCGTCTACGACGCGTACAACAACATCGGCATCGCGTGCTTCCGCGAGCACAGGACCGCCGAGGCGTTCGCCGCGTATGAAAGGGCTCTTGCCGCCGCTCCCAACCTGGCCGAGGCGCATTTCAACCTCGCGGCGACGCTCGCCGCGCTTGGAAACGACGGCGGCGCGATAGACCACTACCGCCTCGGCCTGCGCCGCAGTCCCGGCGATTTCGACGCACATAACAACCTTGGAGACCTTCTCGACAAGAGAGGCGACGCGGCCGGCGCGGCCGACGAATACGGGGCGGCGCTGCGCGTGCGTCCCGCCGTGGTCGAGGTGCTTTACAAACTGGGGCGGGCGCTCGCGCGCACCGGCAGGCTCGACGAATCGGCGGCGTGCTTTGCAAAGGCGCTTTCCCTGCGGCCCGGCCTCGCGCCGGCGCACGTCGACTTCGGCGTGGCGCTTGCCATGAAGGGCGACGCGCGCGGCGCCGAGCGGGAATTCAGGGAGGCGGTACGGCTCGACCCCAAAAGCGCCGAGGCCAGGGCCGACCTCGGCCGCGCGCTTGCGGCGCTCGGCGACACGGCCGCGGCGCTTGCGTCCTACGGCGAAGCGGTGAAGTTGGATTCGGCCAATGCCGACACGCGGCTCAATTACGGTGTGCTCCTCGCTTCCAACGGGAATCTTACCGCCGTCGCGGCGCAGTTCCGGGCCGTTTTGAAAAGTGATCCCAAAAACGGCGACGTAAGGAGATACTTGAATTTGGTGGAAAGGAAGAAGTAAACGTCTCGCGCCGGGTTCCAAACGAAGGCGCGGTTCTTCCGGAAAAGCAAAAGCTATTTCTCGATGACGAAACTCAATACGGCCCTGCCGCGATTTTCCCAGAGAAGCCGGTAGTCGGTTTTTAGGCCCGCTTCGCCTTTTTTCCCGTCGATCATTTTGTAACGCGGTTCGCCGCGCGCAACGGCGCTCATGCACTCGAAGAACTCCGGCGAGTCGGTGGCGAAATGGAAGCGGCCGCCCGGGATGAGCGCGTCGTGGACGCAGTTGAGGAAGTTTTTGCGCCGGGCGTTTGCCCGCTCCTTGTGATAATCCTTGGGCGGATTGGGAAACAGGTAGTAGGTCGCGCCGACGGCGCACGGCGGCAAAAGCCGCAGCATTTCGTGGAAGTTTCCCCGTATGAACCTGATGTTGTCCAACCCGGCGGCGGCCGCCTCGCGGACGGCGAGGTAGAGCGGTTTTTGCGACCTGTCGATGCCCACGAAGTTGACGTTAGGGAGTTTGCGCGCCCGGTCGAGCGCAAGGGCGCCGGTGCCGCACCCGAAGTCGATTTCGAGCGGCTTTTCGTTGCCGAACAGATCGGTTGAGGCCAGGCGGGGAAAGCGGCGCGGCTCGCGGTAGAGGTCGCCGCCGAGCCACCGGAGCAGATATTTCGCGGCGGTTTGTTCGTCGGGCGGTTCGACAAGGATGCGGGTGGGATGTCGTCCTCGTGCCATTGCGAAAAAATAGATTATTTGTGTTATTGCGCGTTCCGCATCATGCCCTTCATCATTTCTTCCATTCCGGCGGGCATCTGGAACTTCGCGTACCCCTCCGGTATCTCGAAGTCGGCGTCGGGCGGGGCGACATCCTTGATGTTCTTGAGTTCCTGCGTCATCTCGACTTTGCCGTCCCTGCGGTATTCCGTCTTTATGGCGTATTTGAGCTTCTTCGAAATCCACTGGGTGGCCTCGCCGAGCGACTTGTCCTTATAAATGATAAGCGTTTTGTCGCAAGGATAGCCGTTAACGGTCTCCTCGCCGAGTTTTTTCGTTTCCGCGACGTCCTTGGCGTCCTTCTGCATGCCCGGGATATCCTTCGACGAAACCGTCGGCATTTCCATGTACTGGTTGTCGTCCATGAGCGTCCACGTGACGCCTTTGTCCAGACGCATGATGACCACCGACGTTTTTCCCTTGTCGCTCTTTTCGAGGCGGAGCTTGTCTCCCTTCACCGCGATCTTCTCGGTGTCGGTTCTGCTCTTCGTGGTCACCACGGCGTCGGCCGTGAACCGGCCGAGCATGAATTTTTCCTGGGCCGGCACAAATGAGAGGGAAGCACACATTATGGCTGCGGACATGGTAAGGCGCATCATCGGCTCCTTTGGTTGATGTGTGGAAGGAAACAGTGACGGAAGAATATAGAATACCGGAGGCGGCGGGGAAAGAAGTTGTTGGGAAGGCTCATGGCCGGCGAAACATCATCTCATGGTAAACTTTCATTATTTTGACGCACGTGAGGAACCGACCGGCGAGTTGTTGTGATCGCCAAAACCTTCTTGACAACCAAACCGCCGCCGAATATTTTATTAACGAATAAATCATAATGGCCCGCACGCTTTTCGGCTTGGCGGGCTTCATTTTTTGTCTTCGCTCGGTTCCGATAATCGAACATCGCTCGCGGTAAGAATTACCTTCGCGTTCGCATCAGAAACCAGTTACGCCCGTCGCAGCCCCGCAAGGCCGGAACCATCGGTTTTCGCACGGCATGCGCGGCGGGCCCGCATCGAAAGGAAGAATCACATGAGCACCGGCACCATGGCAAAATCACCGGACGGCATTCCCTGGCAGGACTATCGCGCTTCCAACACGGGAATGGTGGTCTTTTATTCGTCGGATCCCGTTTCCGAAATACCGATTAGGGAAATCCCCGAAGACACCGACTCGCCCGTGGTTCCGGAGCCCAACTACGAATCGGGCACCTACGGTTTTTTCGGCTGCCAGCGAACCAAAATCCGCGGAGCGTTCGTAAAAAGCAAGCTCCGTTACCTGTTTTTCGTCACCAAGTACGCCGGTACCAGGGAGGGGTTCAAGGACAAGATGCTCGTTACCGGCTATTACCGCGTTGCAAAGACCGCCGACGTGCAGAAGCTCCATCTGCGCTATCTCACAGAATATTCCTGCATCGACGCGTCCACCTGCATGGCGCTGCGCGCCGACGAGGTGCATTTCGTGGACATCCAGGATGCATACGAAGTAAGCGAGGAACAGCTCAAGGCGTGGGGGTATAACGCAAAGATTTCCAAGCAGTTGCGCATTATCATCGACCACGAGCAGACGTCGCGGCTTCTCGAAATCCTCAAGAGCAAGCCAAACCGGCTCGACGTATACATTGCGGAGACGAAGCGCCTGTCGCCCTACGACGAGGATGCCGTCGACGAGGAAGAGGCTGAGCCGGAGGCGCAGCCGCAAGCGGCCGATACGTCTTCCCAGGATGAGGCGCCGGACGCGGCTTCTCAACAGGACACTGCAGAGCAGACGCCGGTTTCGTAGCGTACGGCCGCCCGCGCACACCGAGCCTACATGGAACGAAAAATCGAAGCCCGAATCCTCCGGGCCATTACGGGAAATGTTTTTCCCGGCTGTACCGTCGGGTTCGTATCCAAAAACACCCGGCCGGTTGTCCTTGCCTTTGGACGCCAGACCTACGATCCGGCATCTCCAGCAATCACGCGGGATTCCATTTTCGACGTGGCGTCAATCACCAAGGCGATTCCCACCGCAAGCCTTGCGCTCATGCTTATCGATTCGGGAAAACTCATGCTTGACGATTTGGTTGCCCGGCATGTCCCTGAATTTCGCAACTCGCGAAGCAACAAGGTACTTATAAGGCATCTTCTTACCCAAACTCTTAACTATAATTTCAGGCTTTCATCTTTCAAGGACCTCGGAGCCAAGGCCGTGCTCGATACAATATTGACCGGCGAGCTTGCCGATGAACCGGGCACGACGTTTTTCTATTCGAACGCGACGAGCATACTGCTCGGCATGGTTGTGGAAAAAATCTTCGGCGAATGCCTTGCCGTTTCGGCGCGGAGGGAATTTTTCGCTCCCCTTGGAATGGCGAGGACCTCGTTTTTCACCGAAGAATTCACACAGGACGATATCGTCCCCACCGAAGCGGATTCGTGGCGTGGGCGCGTCATACGCGGAGAAGTCCACGACGAAAGCGCGTGGGTGCTGCGCCGGATTATGGTTCCGGGATCGGCCGGCCTGTTTTCGACCGCGCCCGACATTCTGCGCTTCATGAACATGCTGCTCAATGATGGACTTTGGGAAGGCGCGAGGTATTTTTCAACGGCCCGTTTGGCCGAAATGTCAACGAACCAAATCGCCGTTTGGGGCGTGCACACGGGACTGGGCTGGGAGCTTAGCCAGAAGCGTTACATGGGAAACGCCTGCTCGCCGTCGACGATAGGAAAGACGGGCTTTACCGGGTGCGTTTGCATGGCCGATATGGCCGCCAAGACGGCGCTCGTGATCCTGTCGAATTACACGTTTCCGGTCCGGAAAGCCGACGGCGCTGCAATCGATAGCGTCCGGCGCGACGTCGCCGACATTGTTTTTTCGTCCTTGAACCCGTAGCCTAAGGAAATCCGCGGAGGAGACCTCATCATGGCCACACGTCGGTTTAAAAAACACATTGCGTGCATCGGAGCGGGATACGTGGGCGGCCCCACCATGGCCGTAATCGCCGCGAAATGTCCCGACATCAAGGTCACGGTAGTCGACATAAGCGCGCCGCGCATCAAGGCGTGGGAAAGCGACAACCTGCCCATCTACGAGCCGGGCCTGTTCGATGTCGTCAAGAAGGCGAGGGGCCGCAACCTGTTTTTTTCAACCGACGTCGACGCCGCCATCAAGGACGCGGGAATAATTTTCGTTTCCGTCAATACCCCCACCAAGACCTTCGGCGAAGGCGCCGGAAAGGCCGCCGACCTTCAATACTGGGAAAAGACGGCGCGCAACATAGTAAAGGTCGCCACCTCCAACAAGATAATCGTGGAAAAGAGCACCCTGCCGGTGCGCACCGCGCATGCCATGGAGCGGATACTCAACGCCAACGAAAAAGGGATACATTTCGAGGTCGCCTCCAATCCGGAATTCCTCGCGGAAGGCAGCGCGATAAAGGACCTCTTGAATCCGGACCGCGTTCTTCTGGGCACGCAGGAAACCAAGGCGGGGCTTGCCGTCCGCAAGGAATTGGTGGATTTGTACGCGCACTGGGTCAATCGCGCGAACATCATCACGAGCAACGTGTGGAGCGCCGAACTCTCGAAACTTGCCGCCAACGCGTTTTTGGCGCAGCGCATTTCATCCATCAACAGTATATCCGCCATTTGCGAAAAGACCGAAGCGGATGTTTCGGAGGTGGGTTATGCCATCGGCAGGGACAGTCGCATAGGCGCAAAATTTCTTCAAGCAAGTGTTGGATTCGGGGGGTCGTGTTTTAAGAAAGACATCCTCAATCTTGTGTATCTTTCGGAGCATTATGGACTTTCGGAAGTAGCGCAATACTGGGAGAACGTAATCAAGCTCAACGATTATCAGGTGACCCGTTTCGTTCGTGCCATGATAAGCGCCATGTTCAACACCATCGCGAAAAAACGGATAGCGGTTTTCGGATTCGCGTTCAAGGCCAACACCGGGGACACGCGCGAGTCTCCCGCCATTTACGTTGTAAAAAAACTCCTCGATGAACATGCCTGCGTCGTGGTTACGGATCCAAAGGCCATCGCGAACGCAAAGGACGATCTGGCCGACTGCACCGGTTCCCTCGAATTCACCGCCGATCCGTACGCGGCGGTACGGGGCGCTCACGCCGTTGCGGTGTGCACCGAATGGGACGAATATCGAAAGCTGGACTACCGCAGGATTTTTGCGGCAATGGAAAAACCGGCGTTTGTTTTCGACGGCCGCAACATTCTCGATCACGGGCGGTTGTTCGAAATCGGTTTCAACGTTTTTCCCATCGGGAAAAAGCCGCTTACCCATTATTGACGGCGGTGCCTTAGGGCGCTTGAGAAATCCGAAAACAAAAGGCGGCGGGGAACATCTCCCGCCGCCTTTTTCACGTATATCCCGGCCGGTTTTCGTTACCACTTGCCGGTCTTGGTCATTGTCGCCTTCGGATACGCCTTCAGATCGGCTTCCGCCCGTTCAATCTCGGACTGCGGAAGATCGTAGTCGCTGAGCTTGCCGTCGAAGAATTTCTGGTAACCGCCCAGATCGAGCATACCGTGGCCGGAGAGGTTTACAAGGATGACTTTTTCCTTGCCTTCTTCCTTGGCCTTTTTTGCTTCCTGGACCGCGACGGCGATGGCATGCGACGTTTCGGGAGCGACCACGAAACCCTCGGTCTGCGCCCAGAGCATGGCGGCCGAGAAACATTCGATCTGCGGCACGGCGCGGGGCGCGAGAAGGCCTTCCACCACCGCCTGGCTCACGAGCGGGGCCATGCCGTGATACCGGAGGCCTCCCGCGTGAATCGGTTCCGGAACAAAATTGTGCCCCAGCGTATACATGGGAACCAGCGGCGTCATTCCCGCGGTGTCGCCGTTGTCGTAGGCGAAAATGCCGCGGGTCATGGACGGGCACGAAGACGGTTCCACGGGGATTATCTCCATTTGCGCGCCGTTGATCTTGTCGTAGACGAACGGGAAGGCGATGCCGCCGAAGTTGCTGCCGCCGCCCGCGCAGCCTATGACGACGTCCGGCTGCTTGATTCCCACCTTCCCGAGCTGTTTCTTCGCCTCGAGGCCGATGATGGTCTGGTGCAGAAGCACGAAATTGAGGCAACTGCCTATGGAATATCTGGTCTTGCCGGTCGTGTCGGTAACGGCCGCTTCTATCGCTTCGCTTATCGCCATGCCGAGACTTCCCGGCGTGTTGGGATCCTTTGCCAGAAAAGAGCGCCCCGCCTGCGTTTCGGTGCTCGGGGAGGCGATGCATTTCCCGCCCCACGCCTGCATGAGGCTTTTGCGGAAAGGCTTCTGCTCGAAGCTGATGCGGACCATGAACACCTTGCATTCCAGTCCCACGAGTTTGCAGGCGAGGCTCAGGGCCGAACCCCACTGTCCCGCTCCCGTTTCGGTCGTGAGGCGTTGGAGCCCGAACCGCTTTGCATACCACGCCTGCGGTATGGCGGTGTTGGGCTTGTGGCTGCCTGCGGGGGAGACGCTTTCGTCCTTGTAGAATATTTTCGCGGGCGTACCGAGCGCCTGTTCGAGGTAGACGGCCCGGCGAAGCGGTGACGGACGCCACCGGTACAGCATGGCGAGGACTTCCTGGGGAATGTCTATCCAGCGCTTGGTGCTGTATTCCTGTTCGACAAGGTTCATGGGGAACACGGGCGCCCATCCTTCCGGCGGAACCGGCTTGCCGTCGGGTCCGAGGTAGGGAAGGAGCGGAGAAGGAAGATCGGCGGTGAGATTGTACCACTGTCGCGGAATCTCGTCCTCGTTCAGGATAATCTTGACGGGCGGATTGATTGACATAACGGCTCCTTGCTGTTTCGTGAATGGTATCCGAATTCGAATGAATGCTGATAAAATACTTTAGAGGGGCCCGTTGTCAATAAAATCGAACATGTTTCCGGTGCGGATTTTTCCCGCAAGGCGAGAATCCGTGGGACGATTCGGGCCACGCAAAAGTTATTTTTACCGGGTCGCCGCGGCGGTCGTTTTGCTCCGAACGGGAATCACCGTATGAATCTTGCCCCAGTATTTTTAATACTGACGATCCTCTGGGCCGCCGTGCCTTCGCAGAGTCGGAAGAAGCTCGTCGTCCTGACGTCGGGCGAGACTCACGCAACCCTTGACGCATGCGATTGCTCCGACGCCCCGGGCGGCGGATTCGCCAAGCGCGCGACGCTCGTGGCGCGGATGCGCGACACCGGCGACGTCGTGCTGGTCGACGCGGGCGGATTTTCGGGCGGCGGCGTGTACGACTCGTACACCCAGGGCCGCGCGAAGGACTCCATGCGCACCGCGGCCGCGCTCCGCGCCATGGGATACATGAAATACGACGCGGCGTGCATCGGCGACGACGACCTGCAGTGCGGCGGGAAATGGCTGGCGGCGCAGGCGTCGGCGGCGCACGTGCCGCTGGTCTCGGCGAACTGCTTCGGCGCGGACGGAAATCCGCTTGGAGCCACGTATGTGCTTATACATCGCGGCGGGCACGTTTTCGGCGTCACCGGCGTTACCACGCAGGAACGAATCATATCGACCGACGAATCCGTCCGCATCGATCCCGCCGTACCCTCCCTCAGGAAAATCTGGCCCGAGCTCACCGCGAAATCCGAGTTCCGGATAATCCTCGCGCATATAGGGGAGGACGAAAGTCGCCGCCTGCTCGATTCCTTTCCCGAATGCGCGCTGGTGGTCAACGGGCACCGCAAAAGCTCCACCGGCGAATTCATAAACGACCGCGGCCAGGTCATGCTGCAATTCGGGTTCCAGGGAAAGGCACTTTCCTTTGCCGAGATACGGCCCGATGGCAAGGGCATCGGCATAGCGAAAAACGGATGGCTCGACGTGAAGCCCGATATCCCTGACGAACCGGTGGTGGCGCAGCTCGTCACGTTGCCGGAAACCGGAAACAACGCCGGTTCCAAGACGGTATTCGATCTGTATATCATGGCGCAGTGTCCCTACGGCTGCGCAGCCTTGCGTGAATTCACCTCGTTTGTCGCCAGGTTCCCGCAGGCGGAATGGAACGTCTGGTTTATCGGCTCGACGGCCATCGACGGCAGCCTTTCCTCACTGCACGGCGCCGACGAAGTTGCCGACGAACAGTTGTGGCTCGCCGTGCATGCCCTGTATCCCGACCGCTGGCTCGAGTTCCTGACGAAGCGTTCGGCGGCGACCGAAACGAAGACCGAGGCGGTGGCGCGTTCCATGAGACTCGATATGCGCCGGTTGCGGGAGTGGGCACTCAAAAAGGGAGGGGAGGAGCTTGCCGGGCAGTACACGCGGTCGATGAGAATGGACATCAATGCATCTCCCACGCTTCTCGTCAACAACATCGCCTTTAGGGACGAGATTACCACGGCAAGACTTGCCGGGATGCTCTGCGGTTTTGCCGGGATGACGTCGGCCTATTGCGATTCGGTGCCCGAATGTTTTGCCGACCGCGATTGCAAAAGGCCGGGGAAGAACGGCGCCTGCGTTTCACGGGGCGGGAAAGCGGTATGCGTGTATTCCGATGCCGTACGCTTCACGGTGGCCGCACTGGTTCCCGATACCGCGATTTCGCACCCGGAAATCGCGGTGATTGCAAGCCTGGATGTCGAATTTCCCGGCATGGCGGTCGATACGGTGCGGCTCGGCTCCGCGCACGGGAAGGAGCTTGCCGCCGCCTACGATCCGCCGTTCCTTCCGCTGTTCCTTATGGATACGGCCATCGCCAAGGCGCAAAATTTCCACGAGTTGGAACCGTCTCTCGTGCGCGTGCGTGACAAATTCACGTTCGCGCCCGGCATGGTCAAGCCCTGTTTTTTCTACAAGCGTACCGTTTCGCCGCGCGCGGCGACGCTGTACGTCGACCCGGTGTTTCCCGGGGCAAAGGACGCGGTGAGGATTTTCATCGAGGCGGGGAAGAAATCACGGAAGATTTCCATACTGCCGCTCGTCTATGATTCGGCGGCGGCGAGTGCCGAGGAGTCCATGCGCAACGAGGAGGCGCTTCGATGGCTCGTTCTCGCCGACAGGTATCCCGCGGCCTATCCGAAGTATCTCGAACGGTTCGCGGAGAGGGCGGCGACATCGTATTGGTTCACCGACTGTAAACAACTCGGGATAAACGTGGACGAATTCGTGGCGCTCGTGCAAAAAAACGCCCCGCGCTTTTCCGCGCATCGTAAGGAGATTGGGGAACTGGGCATCCGCGGACCGGTTGAGATTCTCGTGGACAACCGGGAAGTCGTAGCGATAAAAAATCAGAAGGAACTGGCGGATTTGCTGGGGATGGTGCTGCGATGAATATTGACCGATAGGACGGCGGCGGGTTTTCCCTTCCCCTCGCGCGGCGTCGCTACCAGTTGAAATCGGCCTCTTGCGGAAGCGCGAGTCCCTTCTTGCTTTCGAATGAAAATTCCCGGTCGCCCGAAAAGACAATCACGCGCGTTTCGTCGCCCTTTATTCCGGACGCGTCTTGCGGACGTTTGCTTCGCGCGATGTTGAGCAGGCACAGCGCCTTTTCCAGACCGTCGCCGCAGCCGTAGTTCCATACCTCGTCGGGCTGGGCCGCCCTCGTGCCGTCGTAAATCGATTCGTCCGGCATTTTTTCGAGCATCGCCGCCGCTTCCGTGATATCGAGCTTCGACGAACCCGCTATGCTCACCGGATTCCTTTCGAGCGCGGCCTTGAGGAAGGGCTTCCAGGGGCCGCGTTTGAGATCGCGGTAGGCCGTGAAGGCGAGGTCGGCCACCGGGTTTTCCTTGCGAATTCCCTCCACATATTCCACCACCCGCTCACGCGGCCATGAGGGATCGATTTCGATGGGCCGCGGTTCTTCTTCCCATGCCTTGTCGGCCGAAGGCAGCCTGGGTTCGATACGGCAGAACGCAAGGAGGTCCGTAAGCACTTCTTCGGTATTGAAACAGCTGTGCTTGAGGCTGTCGCGCAGACCGGCAATCGACGACTCCCTGGTGATGGAAACGCTCCGGGATTTGAACCGTTGTTCTACTTCGTCGAGCAGCAGTCGTCCCTGGATGGGCTCGGGGTAAAATTCGTCCTCGTCGATTTCCGACAAGAGCTGCGGCCGCGTTTTGTCGCTCACCTTGAACGTGCCGTTGTGCTCGTACGAATACACTTTTTCGGCCTCTATGTAGCGCGGCCTTCCGCCGAGATTGTGGGAAATCTGGAAACATTTCTGGAGCCTGCTGTTCTGGCGCAGGAAATTCGCCACGATCTCGAAGTCGATGTCGGTGGAAAGGAACGCGGAAAGTTTTTTTTCAAAGTGATGGTATGCCTGCCTCGACATCGTCGCCGCGTTGTACAACGTGTGAATGTAACCCGTGTTATGGGCCACCACCGTGACCCGTTCGTGCCGCAGGGCGCGGCGGGCCTTTTCGCTGAGTTCGGTGCCGTTGTACCACATGTTCCTGGTGACTATGCGCCGGTTGTTGGTGATGACCCCGTCGTTGATGTCCACGAAATTTTGCGAGTGCAGCGGCGTGGCCATCAGATAGATGTTTTCGAGCGGGATCGAGGCGGCGACGAACAGCGCGCTCGCGTAAAGCGTCGACAGGGACACGCACTCGCCGGCGCCCGTCGCGTAACCGGGCTTGCGGCAAAACGCCTCCATCGCCTCGACGGTCTCGGTTTTCCAGTAGGGGATGACGTTCGAATCGTATTTGTCGAGCCCGAAGTGCCTGCGTATGTCGATGTCGAAATAGTAGCGGTCGCCCTCGTATCCGAACAGCGCGTTGCTCTGCGCCAGCGCCTCGGGGCTTATAAAGGAGGAAAAACGGGCAAGCTCCTTTTCCTTGGTGGTGAGCCCCCATGTGTCGAGGTCGAGGTTGAAGGAAAAGTGGTCGATGATGAACTGTTTGATGCGCAGGACGCGCCGGTAGGGGGAGAGCGAATTCTGGCCCGCGAACCAGGAATGGGCCTTCCATTTCCACAGGGCGGGCGACATGATGTTGGCGAGCACGAGGGCGTACAAAAGCTCGGGAAAAATGAAGACTTCCATGTCGGACAGCGTAATGGCCGACGAGTACTTTTCGAGGGACGCGGGATTGCCGGGTTCGTACATGAACGTGGTCCTCAAAGCGGTTCGGCGCGTTGTTTCGCGCGATGGAAATATACGTCTTAGCGTCGCGGAATATTCTGTTTGCGCGGGAGGCAATCGTTTATTTTTTCACGAGAAGGGCGGTTGAAACAAACCGGCACGGCGCCGCCGGGAGAGCGGCATACATGAGAATTCTCGCCGACAAGAACATTCTTTTCGTGAAGGAAGCGTTCGCGCGATTCGGCGACGTGGAAACCGTTGACGGGCGCGATATAGTCCGCGAGCGGCTCGCGAAAAACGTCGACCTGTTGCTCGTCCGCTCCGTCACCCGCGTCGACGCGGGCCTGATCGACGGGACCGGCGTGAAATTCGTCGCCAGCGCCACGAGCGGAACCGATCACGTCGACGTCGGGTACCTGCGCGAGCGCGGCATCGGGTTCGCCTATGCGCCGGGATCGAACGCGACGTCGGTCGCGGAGTACGTCGTTTCGGCCGTCGTTTGCTGCGCGACCGGCAAAGGAAGGCCGCTGCGCGATTTGACGCTCGGGATCATCGGGGCGGGCAACATCGGTTCCAGGGTGGCCGTTTTCGCTCGCGCGCTCGGGATGCGCTGCCTTCTCAACGATCCCCCGAAGCAGGCCGCGCTCGGCGGCGGAAGTTTCCTTCCGTTGCGCGATGTGCTCGCCGAATCCGACATCGTGACGCTGCACGTTCCGCTCGACGTGTCGGGACCGTACCGCACGCTCGGCATGGCAAACGAAACGTTCTTCCGATCCATGAAAAAGGGCTCGGCGTTTTTCAACACGAGCCGCGGGAAGGTGGCCGACGAGGCCGCGCTCAAAAAACACCGCGACAGGCTCGGATGCGTGGTGCTCGATGTATGGCAAAACGAGCCGTCGCCCGATCCCGACACCGTTTCGGCGTGCGACATCGCCACGCCGCACATCGCCGGATATTCGTACGACGGCAAGGTAAAAGGAACCGAGATGATTTGCTCGGCCGCGTGCGCGTTCTTCGGCAGGAAAGACGAATGGCGCCCTCCGCGACCCGAAACCCGCCCGTCCGTGTCGATAACGGCAAGCGATCCGGACGCGGCGGCGGCCCAGGCCGTGACGCGCGCCTATCCAATCGCCGAGGACGACGGGCGGTTTCGGGCCATTGTTTCAATGGGGCCGGCGGAACGCGGCGCTTTCTTCGATGCGATGCGCCGAGAGTATTCCAAGCGGCTCGAATTCCGGAACTTCGATGTCCATATCCCGTACGGCGCCCCGGATTCGTTGCCGGCCATGCTCGCCGGACTCGGGTTCGCCGTAAAGCTTACCGGCCGGGGATGACGTGTTCAAGAATACTATTCCTTTGCGTCCTTCGCGGTGAGAGTTTCTTTTTAGAATTTAGAATAAGGTAAATGAAGGAAGGGCTTGATGGAAAAGAAATGCGACATCGGCGTTGTCGGGCTGGCGGTCATGGGCGCCAACCTTGCGCTCAACATCGCCGATCACGAATTTTCGGCGGCCGTCTTCAACAGGACCGCAGAAAGAACCGAGGACTTCATGCGCGGCCCGGCCAAGGGAAAAAAGATCGTCGCCGCGCGTTCGCTCGCGGAAATGGTATCATGCCTCGAACGCCCCCGCAAAATCCTGCTCATGGTGAAGGCGGGCAAGCCGGTCGACGATTCGATTGAGGCGATTCTCCCGCTTCTATCGCCGGGAGACTGCATCATCGACGGGGGCAATTCGCATTATGCCGACACCATGCGGCGGGCGGGCAGGGTGGAGTCGGCGGGCATGCTGTACGTGGGGTGCGGCGTTTCGGGAGGGGAGGACGGAGCGCGCAACGGCCCGTCGCTGATGCCCGGCGGAACAGCCGCCGCGTGGCCGCTCGTTGCGCCAATCTTCCGGGCAATCTGCGCGAAAACCCCCGACGGCGCCTCTTGCTGCGACTGGGTGGGAAGCGACGGGGCGGGCCATTTCGTCAAAATGACCCACAACGGAATCGAATACGGCGATCTCCAGGTTATAGGAGAATCGTACCAGTTTCTCCGTGACGGAGTTGGCCTCGGGCCCGACGAATGTTCGGAGACGTTCGCCGAATGGAACAAGGCCGAGCTCGAAAGCTATCTGATAGAAATAACGGCCGATGTCCTGGCATTCAAGGAGAAAGACGGCTCATACTTGGTTGAACGCATCCGCGACGTTTCGGGCCAAAAGGGAACCGGTAAATGGATGAGCGCAAGCTCTCTCGACATGAATGTCCCGGTCACCTTGATAGGGGAGGCGGTTTTCGCCAGATGCCTGTCGGCGCTCAAGGCCGAACGGGAAATCGCGTCTCGCGTTCTCGCCGGGCCCCGCGAAAAGGTTGTTGGTACTAAAAAAGAATGGATTGCCTGCGTCGAGAACGCGCTTCTTGCATCCAAGATAGTGAGTTATGCGCAAGGCTTCATGTTGCTTCGCCAAGCCTCTTTGAGATATTCCTGGAACCTTGATTTTGGAAAGATAGCGCTTTTGTGGCGCGGAGGATGCATTATCCGCAGCGTATTCCTCGACAGGATTCAAGAGGCGTTTGCGCGTGATAAAGGCCTGTCGTCCCTTTTGCTCGACCAATATTTTAGCGATGCCCTCGCCCGATGCCAGACCGGCTGGCGGAAGACCGTGGCCGCAGCGGTCGAGGCGGGAATTCCAACGCCGGCGCTTTCGGCAGCGCTTTCCTTTTACGACGGCTACCGCTGCGATAGCCTTCCGGCGAATCTGCTTCAGGCACAACGCGACTATTTCGGCGCGCACGGCTACGAGCGGATCGATGGGCCCTCGGGAAAATTTTTCCATACGAACTGGACCGGAAAGGGCGGGGAGACTGCGGCCGGAAACTATAACGCATAATAATCGGGCTTGTAGACACGAATTCCAAACGGATATTCACCTGAACAAGGAGGTATGTATGGTCGAGATGATCAAGAAAACGCTTCTCGCCGGAGTAGGGCTTGCGTTCATGACGAAGGACAAGGCCGAGGAAGTGGCGAAGAAATTCGTGCAGGACACCAAAATCGCCGAAGGCGAGGGGAAAAAGTTCGTGGACGAACTCCTTAAAAAGTCGGAGGAGGCGAAGAAAAGCATCGAAAAACTCGTGGAAACGGCAGTGCACACCGCCGTCACGAGGCTCGACATTCCCACAAGGGGAGAAATGAAGAAATTGGAGGACAGGATACTGGAGCTTGAAGGGAAAAAATAGGGAATAAGGTCAAAGGGTAAGGGCCGTAATTGATGACGGGGCAGGTGAGGAACCGCCTCGTCATTTTTGCTTTGAGAAAGTCAATTGCTGGGGCTGGATATACCAAACATATGACTGGTGTCCCATTTAATGAAGGGTGCGAAACGCGTTTTGTTCTTACCACTCGTTCCGATGGGATGATCACGATTGACGAACAAATTGGCAGAGGCTTTTTCATGACAATTTGACGAATGAGGAATGAAAGAGAAGCAGAAAGACGGAAATCCCATCGTACCCACCTTTGAAGTTGGAGTACGGGACATTGCTTTCCTGATTCTGAAGAAAGATAGAGAAACGAACGGCAAAAATTAAAGTTGAACTGTGTGTAATAAGATCATTGCTTTGAAGCCGACGGCTGGCTCCGCCGTATATCTCCTAATGATTGGTACCTGTCCTGCGGCACTACCGTCTTCCGACCAAAATTCCCAACGCAACCGCTGTTTCGGTTCCACCTGTTTTAAAACGGCCTCTGCACTCAAACAGGCTGCTGAAAAAGTCCTTTGGGGAGCCTTTGTGGTTCGACAAGCTCACCACGAACGACGTTTCCGTTCAGATTTCGTAGTTCATCGCTCACCCGAGCCCGTCTACCGCGACTTCGACCCTATACGCATGAATGGAGCAGTGGCGGGTGATAAGAGAGCTTTTCAACAACCTGCTAACGCGCAAACAGACGAAGAAAAACAACCGCGCCCGGCTCACCGTCCCCAAAGATTTGCAAGGAATCAAGCCGTGAACCCCGTGAATTATTTTTTATAGTCGCCGGAAGGAAATGTCCGAACGGATTCAATTCGCACGCCTATGTTTAAATTGCTGCTCACCCGCCTGAGAAACGGCATCTCCGAAATTGCAAGAAAACACTGCGAGCTCTCCTTTGCGCAATCCGGCGAGGACATTCTCCTGAGAACATTGTTCGGCGACGCTCCCACCGGATTCTACGTCGACGTGGGCGCCAACCACCCGTTCATTCAAAGCAACACCTATTTCTTTTATCGCCGGGGGTGGAGTGGAATCAATATCGATCCGCTGCCCGGAAGCATGAAAAAATTTAAGTTGCTGCGGCCGAGAGACATAAATCTTGAGGCGGCGGTTTCCGACTCCGACGGGATTGTCAAATACTATATGTTCCCGACTTCGTTCTACAATACGGCTTCCGAGGACGCCGCGAAGAGGCACTTCCAGCAGCCGGCCCGCATCCTCGAAGTCAAAACCCGGAAATTGTCTCAGGTGCTTTCCGAACACCGTGTCGCCGGCGGCATAGATTTCTTGTCCGTCGACACGGAGGGAATGGAGCTGCCGGTTCTGCGCTCAAACGACTGGAACCGCTTCCGGCCCAGGGCGGTGCTGCTTGAATCGTTTGTCGATTGGCGCAAAACTCCGGCCGAAACGGAGAATGCGGCTTTCTTGGCGGGCGTCGGCTATAAGCTATGCTGTAACACGGCGACCAATTGCATCTTTTTGGAAAACGAATACTTCAGAAAGAGGAGCGGTTTGTAGCCGTTTTCCCGGCGGCTTAGCCGCATGCGGCAATTTCTTACGTTCGGCCGAAAATGAACGACTTCTCGCACGCGCCGCGGAAATTGGTTACCCGGACCGGCACCCGCGGTACTGTCCGGCACTTACGCGGACGAGTTCTCGCACTTTTCCCAACCCCCTCGTCCGTAATCCAATGAATAATTCTTTTACCCGTCAAAGGAGGGCCCCATGCACAAAATAACCCCTCATCTCTGGTTCGACGCTCAAGCTGTCTCAGCCGCCGAATTCTATGTTTCGGCTTTTCCGAATTCGAAAATAACCAGCAAAACCGTTCTGCACGATGTGCCGAGCCCGACGGGCGATTCGGAGATGGTATCGTTTGATCTCAATGGCCATCCGTTCATGGCCATCAGCGCGGGGCCGTTGTTTGCATTCAATCAATCGGTGTCGTTTATGGTCAATTTTGACCCGTCGAGTGACAAAAACGCCCGGGATAGACTGGATGGGTTATGGGAAAAATTGTACATGAATGGTACGGCGCTCATGCCGTTGCAAGAGTATCCGTTCAGCAAGCGGTACGGTTGGGTGCGGGACCGGTTCGGCTTGTCGTGGCAGCTCATTCTTTCGAATCCGGAGGGAGAATACAGGCCTTTTATAATTCCTTCGCTCATGTTTGTGGGTAAGGTGTGCGGCAAGGCCGAGGAGGCCGGTGAATTTTATCGTTCGGTATTCAAGAATTCCAGGCCGGGCATGGCGGCACGGTATGGCAAAGACCAGTTGCCGGACAGGGAAGGCACGCTCATGTTCAGCGATTTTATGATAGAAAACCAGTGGTTTGCGGCCATGGACAGTGCGCGCATGCATGGTTTTGCCTTTAACGAAGCGGTTTCCTTTTTGGTGTCGTGCACCGCCCAGGAGGAAATAGATTATTACTGGGAAAAGCTCTCGGCCGTGCCGGAGGCGGAGCAATGCGGCTGGCTCAAGGACAAATACGGGCTGTCGTGGCAAATTGTCCCCTCCGCCATGAATGAAATGATGGGAAATGGGACGCCGGAACAAATAGCGCGGATGACAAAGGCGTTCTTACCCATGAAGAAGTTCGACGTGGCGAAGCTGCGGCAGGCGTATGAGGGGAACGGGTAATGGCGGATTGAGTATTCATTTTATGAAAATCTAACTGGCACTAATTAAATGAGATTCCCGCCTATGGTGATGCTTCTTTACCCGTGAAGCCGCTTCGGAGAAGAGAAAGCGTATCCGCAAAAGTCATCCGCCGAGATCGTTCCATCGCTTCAACAACCAGGCGGCCTTGTGCCGGCACGGGAACGATTGCTACCGTTAGATTCATATTATCCTGTATCCCGCATCTTGAAAAAAATGTATCTTACGTTAGAATTGCTTTCGTACCCGGCGGCACGATTTACCTCGGTGGGCATTCCTATCCTCTCATTCGGAAAAATCACGCGGAGTGTATATAGATGAAGACTCTCGGAATATGTTTCGGCGCCACGTCGGTTCAATACGCGGTGGTAAACGGCGACGCCGACTTCAAGGCCGTTCTCAATTCCGGCCGCATCGTGCACGAGGGAAACCCCGGACACGTACTCGACGAACTTCTTTCCAAACTTGACGTGTTCGATATCGACAGGATTGCGGTGACGGGCCGCAGTTTCCGGTCGGCCGTAAACCTCACCGGCATTTCCGAGCCCGAGGCCGTCGAGGCGGCGGTGCGTGAGGATTTTCGCGACAAGCAGCCGCCCAATCTCGTGGTTTCGCTGGGCGGCGAAACCCAACTCGTCTACAAACTGGGCGGCAACGGCGGCATAGCGTCGGTGCATTCGGGGAACAAATGCGCCTCGGGCACCGGTGAGTTTTTTCTCCAGCAGGTGCGCCGCATGGGGCTGTCGCTCGACGCGGCCATAGGCCTCGCGCACAAGGGAACGCCTCACAAAATAGCCGGGCGCTGCAGCGTGTTCTGCAAAAGCGACTGCACGCACGCTCTTAACAAGGGCGAGCCGATTGAGAACATCGCGGCCGGACTGTGTTCCATGGTGTCGGAAAAGATCGCCGATCTTATCAAGGATTTGCCGTGCGATTCCGTGATGCTCGTGGGCGGCGGTTCGCTCAACACCGCGGTCGTCGACATCCTGGCAAAGCGTTTTCTTTCGCTTTACGTTCCGGAAACGGCGCCCTTTTACGAGGCATACGGCGCGGCGTTGTGGGCGTTTAATAACGAGTGCGCGAAATTCCCGGAACATCCGGAGAAACTTACCCGTGGAACCGCGATGCCGTTTTCCGGCCATGCTCCTTTGGCGCAGGCGGAGCACCTGGTCGAATTCAAGCCTTCGGTACGCGAGGCGTTCGATCCCGCCGGAGAATACGTTTTGGGACTGGACGTCGGTTCAACCACGACGAAAGCGGTACTTGTAAACAGGGCCGGCGGCCGCATCGCTTCCTCCGTGTATCTTCGCACGAGCGGAAACCCGGTGGAGGCGTCCCGGAAATGTTACGACGCCATCCTGCGCTCCATCAAAAACGCGCGGGCCCGCATAACCGGCCTCGGGGTCACCGGTTCGGGGAGGCAGATTGCCGGGCTTCACGCGCTCACCGGAAACGTGGTGAACGAAATCATCGCGCACGCGACTGCTGCGGCGCATTTCGACAAGGGCGTCGACACGATTTTCGAAATAGGGGGGCAGGACGCCAAATATACCTTTCTCACCGGAGGCGTTCCATCGGATTACGCCATGAACGAGGCGTGCAGCGCCGGCACCGGTTCGTTTCTCGAAGAGTCGGCGCTCGAGTCGCTCAACGTCAAGATGGAAGACATCGGCAACCTTGCGCTCGAAGGAAAGTCCCCCCCGAATTTCACCGATCAATGCGCCGCCTTCATATCGAGCGACATCAAGCTTGCCGGCCAGCGGGGGATAGGGCGCAACGACATACTCGCGGGACTGGTCTATTCTATATGCCTCAACTACCTCAACAGGGTCAAGGGATCCCGCCAAGTCGGAAAACGCGTTTTCATGCAGGGGGGCGTTTGTTATAACAGGGCGGTGCCCGTCGCGATGGCGTCGTTGCTTAAGATTCCCATCATCGTGCCCCCGGATCCCGGCCTCATGGGCGCGCTCGGGGTGGCGCTCGAAGTGGACGGCCGCCTGCGGCTGGGGCTGTGCGAACCCGGTGAGTTCGACCTCGCCGAGCTTGCCGCGCGCGAGGTGTCCAGGGAGGGAAGTTTCGTCTGCGCGGGCGGCAGGGAAAAATGCGACAGAAAATGCGAGATTTCGCGCATCCGGATAGGTGAGACGGTTCATCCCTTCGGGGGAGCCTGCAACCGGTATTACAACCTCCGCGTCAGAGCCGAAGTAGACACCCAGGGACTGGATTTGGTCGCGCTGCGGGAAAAACTTCTGTTCGAAACGTACGGCGCCGCTTCGACAAAGAACGCGGGCGAGCGCCGGGCCGTGGGGCTGTGCCGCTCGTTTCTCACCCATTCGCTGTACCCTTTGTATTCCCATTTTTTCTCCGGCATGGGGTTCTCTATCGTCCTTTCGGACGCAATCGCTCCGCGGGGAATATCGCGCATCGAATCCGCGTTCTGCCTTCCCGCCGAGATAACGCACGGCAGTTTCTATAACCTGCTCCAAAAAAATCCCGATTACATTTTTCTCCCGCACGTGACGCAATTGCCGGTTAAAAACGTGCCCACCTTCAGCAGGCTGTGCGTGTTCGTGCAGGGAGAGTCGTACTATCTTAAAACCACGTTCAGGAAGGAAATAGAAAGTTCGACGACCACGGTGCTTTCTCCGGTGCTGCACATGGAAAAAGGATACGAGCAGGCGCGCGACGCGCTGTGCGGAATGGCGTCCCGGATGGGCGTTTCGGCGCCGGTCGCCTCGGCGGCGTTCGAGCACGCCTGCGCCATGCAGCGGATGTTCGAGGCGAAGTTGAGGCAGGTGGGCGCCGAGGCGCTCTCCCGCCTCGATTCGAACCCGGAGAGCTTTGGCATCGTCCTGTTCGGCAGGCCATACAACGCTTTTTCGTCCGACGCGAACATGGGGATTCCGCACAAGACCGCGTCGCGCGGATTCCTCATCATCCCGCACGACATGCTGCCGGTGGATCACCACGAGGTGAGCGGCCAGATGTTCTGGGCCATGGGCCAGAAAATCATGAAGGCGGCGAAATTCGTGAAAGGTCACGACAGGCTTTTCGGCTTTTATATCACCAACTTTTCCTGCGGTCCCGATTCGTTCCTGCTCACGTACTTTCGCAATCTTATGGGCGACAAACCGTCCCTCACGCTCGAACTCGATCAGCACACCGCGGACGCGGGACTGGACACGCGAATCGAGGCGGCGCTCGACATCATCAAAAGCTGGCGGCGGCTGCGCCGCTCATCCATGCGTACCGGGGGCGCGCCGTACAAGCCCACCCGCGTTGTTTTCGAACGAAGCAGCCCGGTGGTACATGCCTCCGACGGCCGCGTGCGTTCGCTCTACCATCCGGACGTGGAACTCGTCCTTCCCTCGATGGGCCGTTACGCCACCGAAGGGGTCGCGGCAGTGCTCCGTGGGAACGGGATACGAGCCATAGGCCTGCCCATCGCCGACAAGGAAGTCCTTCTCGAAGGCAGAAAAAACACCTCGTGCAAGGAATGCCTGCCGTACATCGTCACCACAGGGTCGTTTCTCAAGCACATCCGCTCCCGCCGGGACGACAACACGATAACCCTGTGCTTCATGGCGTCGGGCGGTGGGCCGTGCAGGCTGGGGCAGTACTGCACGGCCATGGATCAGCTCTTTCATAACCTTAAAATTCCCAACGTGGCCACGCTTCCCATGACGAACGAAAACGGCTACGCCGGCATGGGGAACAAGGTCCTGCTTTCCGCGTCGCAGGCCATCCTCATCGCCGACGTGTTCTGCGAAATCCGCAGTTTTCTCGCCGTCGCCGCGGTCGACAAGAACGCGGCCCTTGCGAAGCTGGAAGAGTGCTGGCAGGACATCCTCGCGTACTTTGAAAAGAAAAAAGGCGGGCGCCTTTCGCTGGTTCTTTCCGCGGTGAGCCGGAAGCTGGCGTCGATTCCGCTCGCCAGTAGCCCGCGCGAGGTACCCGTGGTGTCGCTCTTGGGGGAGATTTTCGTTCGGCACGACGAATTCTCGCGTAAAAACGTGGCGGGCTACCTTGAGGAGCGCGGAATCGCGGTTAAAATCGCGCCGGTCACCGAGTATATCGCGTACAGCAATTTCATCATCAACGAGGGCATTTCCGAAAAAAAAGATATCACGCTCGCGGGCCAGATGCGCATAAGGCTCGTGTCGGGCGTTCAGGAATGGTGGGAGCGGCGGATTAAATCCATCCTCGCGAAAAGCGGGTGTTACAGGTTCGAGATGATCGACGTGGAAAAAACCATAGATTCCTCGGCGCACCTCATGGGCCCCGATTTTCGCGGCGAGTGCATCCTCACCGTGGGCCTCAGCCTGCGCGAGATACTGCACGATTCGTGCGGCGTCATCTCCATAGGTCCGTTCGGCTGCATGCCGTCGCGGGTTGCCGAGGCGATACTCAAAAAGGAGATGAACGCCGAAGGGAAGAGGAGGATGAAGGTTCCTTTCGGCAAGCAGGAACTTCTCAAGGAAGTATCCGAATTTCCGTTCCTCGCCATCGAGACCGACGGCAGCCCGTTTCCGCAGCTCGTTGAGGCGAACATGGAGGCGTTCGTGGTGCAGGCGAGGAGGGCGCACGAGAGGATGAAAAACACCCGGGGCGAAGGGCGAAGAATGAGGTCGGGACACGCGGTGGCGCCGAAGTGATTTTTTCGCGGGGAAGGGTGGCGATCGATAAGCGCGGATTCTTGCGGCAATCCCTTCACGGTCGCGAAACCGTGGTGACGCCCGCCGCCCGTTTTCAGGAACGCGGCGATTTTGCGATTGGCTTATGACATGTTGGATGTGGAGTAAGAGCGTTATTTTTCCGAGGGGTGCTCGACATTCGCTCCTCCCGGCACGGGGCTTGATTCGATTCTCCGGTTTTTTCCGGAGACCGAGTCATGCCGCAAGCCGCAAGTGCCTCCCGCCGTACCGCCGCAAAGCGTCCGAAGCCCGGCCTACCCCGTAAATTCTACCGCCCGCGCGACCATCATGGTTGTGCTTGACAATGATGTTCCAATTTCCTATATTCTCGTTTGAGGCCGTTCGCCGCGCGGAGTGGGGAAGCGGGAAAAGGGCG
>JGI20214J51088_10000625_pt1 | contig 24465 bp, 26 predicted proteins | sample WetSurMetagenome_FD_51088 | JGI IMG/M metagenome (IMG submission 51088) | reverse complement strand
CCCAAGAACTCCTACGAGACTAGGCCCTCAACCTAGCGCCTTTGACCTGGCTTGGCTACCCTCGCTCTCGTGCCATTACAAAAAGGTTGTCTATCTTATAAAAACTTGCGACAGGGAACGGAAATTTTTACAGATATCNTGAAATCCTGTGGTTTTTACACGGGAACAGCGCANCGACAAGGTGAAGGAAGGACATCCGCGATTTGCGGTATATCTGAGCGGGACGTATCTGCGGCATCCCATGGAGTATTTTTCAGTCACTGGTGCTGCCGGACCAACATAGATGTATATTTATATGCGTCTTTCCCAGTGGTGAGTATGTGGTCTGATATCATTCACGAGTTTGGCGACTCCCCCTCCCAGAGCCGGGTCGTACGGTTCCTCCTGGAGAACGGGTTCGGAGTGACTGATGACGGCCGGATCAACTGCAATGGTATCGAGATGCCGGCAACAGCGATTGCAAAAGCTATCGGGTCCGACAGGAGGGTTGTCGATGCTACCGCACGACGGATCCTCGAACGGCCGATGCTCCGCGACATTTTCCTCAACATGCGGGCAACACCGGATGTCAGCAGGGTAGCCGAATCCCTGGGTTTTACGGTCATCACGGTGCTACCGAAGAACGCAAACGAGCGCGGCATTGTTGGAGCAGCCGTCCGGGTCCTCTCGGATCACGAGCTCTCTATCCGCCAGATCTTTGTCACTGACCCCCAGTTCTCCGAAGATCCCAAACTGGTAATTGTTGTAGAGGACAGCTTGCCGGCCGGAGTTATTGAGAAAATCCGTGCNCTGCCACAGGTTCGGCAGGTTATCATCTGAGTTTTTTAAGGTTTTTTATATGCTGATAATNCGTTTTCCTTTGGAAAAAAGAGAATTCTCTGATTTATGGAGAGAGAATAATCAGGTTTTTTCAGAAAGAAGAAGTATAAGCACTTCCCGCTTCAGGGCTTCTCCGAGGGACGACGGGTCAAATTACCTGAACGCCAACAATACCAGGGAATTGATCCGCCACGGGAGCGGCCCGCAGGAGTGGCGATGTTCATCGTAAAATTACATTTTTCCCGGCTAATCCATGCATAAGACCGGTTTTTCCATCATTTTTCCCTATACCGGTATTCTTAATCGCAGAGCAGCTCCACTTCACATGACAAGCGGTACATCCGCTTCCTTGCTTTTTTCGGGAGGTAGATCGCCGACCCGATGCTCTCATGGAGGGTGACCCGTTTTTTCCCGGCAATCAGGTTGTCGGCATGCGTGACGATCTTCTCTTCAGTTGTCACGGGGATGCAGTCGCGGGGATACAATCCAAGAAGTGAGCATTCGTCTGCCGTAAGACCGGCCCCGGTATGGCATTCCACGATACGGGCGATCGCTTCGTCAAGACCCATCGAGCGGACCAGATCAGCACCGCACTGGGCATGGCGGATATCATGGGTCCGGCTACGGCCGATATCGTGGAGCATTGCACCCTGCTCAACAAGGGAAAAATCGATATCAGGGTTGTGTGCTGCATAATCGCAGGCACAGTCCCGTACTGCCCGGCAATGGGCGATAACCTTTTTGCTGCACCCGGCTTCAAGCAGCAGATCTTCGCAGGTTTTTACCCGGGTATCAGGCATGGCCAAGCGACTTCTTGATAGCTTCAACGCGGAACTTCAGCGAGCGGAGCAGCATGTCGTTATCAAAGTGCCCGAGCGGTTTTTTGCATTCGGGGCAGGTAAAGTCGCAGTTCATCGCAAGCGGGAACGTGAAGAGGATCTGGCAGTCCTTGCAGATATAGAAGTCATTCTCCTCCTCATATTTTTCGCGTCGGGTGAGCTTCTCGAGCACCAGGGTCATATCCTCGCGGATGGCATCATAGATATGATCAAGACGCAGTTGCCAGAGATAGGTGAGCCAGCCCGTCTCGTTGTTCTTGATCCGGTGGTACTCTGCCAGCCGCTTCTCATACAGGGTATACAGGGTGTGCCGGACCGAGTTCAAATTGATCCCGGTCTTGGCCGCAAGGTCTTCATCACTGTGCTCCCCGTCCTCCGGGAACCGTTCGAGGAGATTGAGACCTTCATCCCCCACGAGGCGGTGGAGATAAGCGTGTATTGCCGGATCGTTCAGCGTTTCTTCGGTTGGATCCATCAGCGCATATATTGTCGGACGGTGCTAATATGCTTATCCAGCAGGGCCAGAGCGGTATCGCGGGTTGGTCCCCGGCCGTACACGCTGACAATGGCCTGGTCCTTCTCAAAAAATGTTCCCGGCCAGGGAATATCAGAGACAAACGCTTTCAGTACACCAAGATCTGCCGTTACCGCCATATCCCGGTCGGCAAACAGGATACTCCGGGCTGCAACTTCCCGGGGTTCCGGGCGACTGGCCGGAAGATGCCCTNAGCAGGCNCCGGCATGGAGATCGAACAGGTTGCACCCGAAGGCCGTCTCTACGGTATCGACCGTGCCCTGGAAACGGGGGTTCACCTCGATCGCTACGGCCCGTTCATCGCTGACAACAAAATCGATGCCGATCGTTCCGAGGCACCCGCTGGCCGCAGCAATGCGCTCGGCACAATCGAGCATCCCGCGGCTTTGAGGGTGGACGAATGGCGTGACAGATCCGGAGAACCCGAAGGCGGACGCCCCGCTGCCCCGGAGGATCTGCTCATTGGCAGCGATCGCCACGGCATGCGAACCATCGGCAACACAGCAGATGCTCGCCGGGATACCACCGATGACTTCCTGCCGGATATGCGGGACATCGTCATACAGGTTTTTCCACCCCGCCATCCCGGCATCGGAACCGATTATGGCATTCCGCCATCCCCCGGCACCGGTGCGGGGCTTTACCATTGCAGGATACTCCCCGTCCGGCATGAGCCGTGGCACCGGGACGCCAAGCGATTCGAAGAAATGCTGGATAGCGAGTTTGTCGAGGAAACGTCCGACACTTCCAGCAGGTGTTCCCAGGAGCGGTATGGGAGGAGGGAAAGTCTCGGCACCGGACGTGGGAACAAAGAAATCGAAACGGTGCCGCGAACTGATCCGGTCAATGGCAGCAGGCAGGTCTTCGAGATCTTCAAATTTTTCCCGGTCGTGTGTGCACCACGAAAGGTCCTGGTCGCAGAAGTGGTCTACCGCACAGACTTCATACCCGGCCCGGTATGCCGATTGTGCAACGTGACGGGTGGTAAAGCCGGCAATTAGTACCCGGCCCTTCACGGCCCCTCCGTCTGCTTGCCCGCTTTTGAGGGGATGATGCGGATCTGTGCCCCGGGGAACTCGTTTTTCAGTTCAGTACCGGAGAAGAGATGGTCGAGGAAGAGGGCAAGGCTCGAAATCTCGGAATGGGGCTGGCCGGTCACGGCTACGTTGTAGTCAGCGAGCCCGTAGATATCGCCGGGCACCTTCTCGGCACCAACGATGACGAGGATCTTAGTATTCGGCCGGATATCGCCGATAACATCCGGCAGGTTAAGCCCGTACATGGTGAGGTGGACGACAACACCACCCTGTGCCTTCCACTCTTTAATGCAGGACCGCCATTTTACATTGTGCTCGCAGAAAAACTCCCCGCCCCATCGCCCGGTAACATCCGCAATACTCTCGACAACGCCCTTATCCGATGCCGCAAGGTACATCCCCTTGGCACCCAGCGCACGGGCAGTCAGCCCAACATGGGTGGTCACCCGCTGGTCGCGCTCCGGGCGGTGGCCGATCCGGAGAATGGCTACTTCTTTTCCTGGCATGATGGTCTTTTGTTCTCCCTGATTACACCGTTCTCTATCGTGAACGGGAGATCTTTTTCATATTTTACCTGGTTATGGATGAGAGCCTCGCCAAACGAGAGCAGACGCACAGAACTGCCGGTACGCTCGACAAGACAGGACTTTTCAAGCCGTGCCAGGGATGCTTCTGCTTCAGGTATCCCAAGACCGCATTTCACTGCAAGGGCATCGGACGTGATCGATGCATCTTCCGGTATCCGGTGGTAGACCTGCCAGTCCACGTCCTCTTCTTTCACCTGTATTCATCTTCCGCTGAGGGGAATAAGGATTGTTGTTCCCAGTCCATGCGGCCCTGAAAAGGTCAGCGATTTTTTTAACCCGGACAACCAATGAGTGCCCATGAGTCCTGACAACTCAGCCGTCCCGTTTCCCGAACTGGTCGCCCTCGCCGATAAACTCCTGGAGGAGAGCGAGGAGGATGTTGCGCAGCTAGCCACAAGGATCGGGTCCCTTGCGGCTGACATACGCAACGAGCTGATGGTGTCCGACCTGCTGAATGCCTGGCAGGTTTTCTATTACTACTTTCGAACGGTTCCCGACGAGCTGGTAAAGGAGCGGATGGAACTCGAACCTGCATCCGGCCTTCTCCGCGGCCTGAAGATCGATGAGGTGGAATTCCTTGAACTCTTTTTTGTCATGAAAGACCATAAACCGCTGATCGTTGTCAGTGACGGGGAAAAACCGGTTGCAACGTTCTCCGGCGGGAACGCCTTTTCGGACGGGATGCAGTATCTGGAGAACCCGGAATACTCCGATTAAGTATCCAGCGGGGCTGGTCCGAATCGGGGTTTTCCGACACCGGATCATTGAATATCGGGGGAGAAAGACCCGGTAAAGGTTCGGGTTCCCCCTTCACCGGTCCCCGGCACTAATCAACTGTTCGTCCACTACCGCCGGAACAAGAGGCGGCAGATCTCCCCACCGGACTATGACATCTCCCATGATAGCAAAAATTCCAAAAACCTCATCCGCATTAACCAGGTCGAGCACGCCACGGTCATCCGGCCGGATCTCGTTGCAGACCGCCGTTGCCCACGCATCCGACAAGGCAACATCACAGGAGAAGATAGTGACCGCATCCGCCATACCGAACGAGATGGACGGACCGACCGTTGCTGAGGATGTGCAAATCCCGAGCACGGAATCCTGCGGCGGGACGACAAACGCCACCCGGTTGGAGAGCATTGCATCGCCGGCATGAACTCCGACCCGTACGGGACGATCCGAGATGAGAGCGATATCGCCGCCATTGTCGATCACCCCGAAGAAGGCACCGGCTTCCTGCATTGCCCCGATTCCCGCCCATGCAATGGTCCCGGCAACGGCTGCCATCGGACCGACGCCGGCTTTACGGGCCGCTTCCGCCATGCGGGTGATAACCGGTTCATCCGAATCAGGTTCGTACGGGTCGAATGTTGCGGCAAAAAAAGGGTCGCGGGCGATATAGGCCTCCAGTACCTGCCGGGCCGCCATCATGCCGGCTTTTGCCGCACGGATATGAACGGGATCGTCAGCAAGAATCGTTGCGAACGTTTCCCGGAAATGGAACGGTTCCCGGATCATAACGGCAGGGAGAGCGCACGGTGCGGGCAGGTATCGACGCACTTGCCGCAGAGGATACACCGCTCCTCATCGAGCCGTAGTTTCCATTCCTTATCGAAGCTGAAGACCTCGCGGGGGCAGACGCTGATGCAGGCACCGCAGTCCACGCACTCGCTCTCATCGAGGCTTACCCCGTGGTCGAGAATATGCACCTGGGCTCCGAGCGAGGTCATCGTGTCGCTGACCAGCCGGCACTGCTCGTCCGGGACATCGATTAAGGCTTCCCCCTCCGAGGAGTCAATGACCGCCCGTTCGACATTGATGAGGACGCCGGTATCGCGCACAGCCTGAGCGATGATCGGCTTCCTGCCCCTGCCGCGGGAGAACGTAACCAGCAGTTTCATTTCAGCCACCTCCCGCCAACCAGTTTGCCCAGGTTCATCGCGGTNAGGATCCCGACCACATGCGATGTTGCATCGACAACCGGCAGTGCGCTGATGTTATGCTTCTCCAGTTTCTGGATCGCAATGTCGACCGCCTCGCCAGGTGTTGTCGTGATGACCTTCGTTTTCATGATGTCCCTGACAAGGTGGGCCTTGCCGGGATTTGCCACTGCTTTCGAAATATCGAATGTTGTGACAATCCCGACAAGGACCTTTTCACTGTTGATGACCGGAAGGTGGTTGGTCTCTCCCTTGAGCAGTTTCTTGGCTGCCGTTGTGATCTCCTCGTCCTCACCGATGCTCGTCACTTTCTTGTCCATGATCTCCAGCACCCGCGGGCTGGTCTTGCTCTGGTGCATCGGTTGTGCCTGTTTTGTTGCGTCAATTGGGCGGGTAGGCAGGGACAGGGTCATTTTCCCGGCCTCGATCCATGTTTTCAGCTCGCCGGCAACCTTCCGGGCCCGGTTGAAACTTGAGAGCGAGGAGGTCCGGACTTCCTCGCCATTCAGTTCAACTGTCCCGCTGCGCAGTTCCGCATAGGTGACCTTGCGCAAAGCGGGGCGGTTCCTGCTCGGCACACCATAGTCCATGATATCGACCGCGATGTCCTCGTCCCGGACCGCAGTGGCCCGCACGACCTCCAGGTCGAGCACGGGCAGGGGAATACCGAGCCCGACATACAGGGTGACGCCGTACCCGGTCATGGTCGCTGCCCGCAGGTAATCCTGGGACATCTGCTTTAAGTCTCCTGTCACCATCAGCGTGCCAAACCCACCGGCGGGAGAGTGCTGGGTCCCCTCCCCCACAACGATACCGGGTGCTCCACAGAGGAAAATTGGAACACCGCTCCCGATCAGCCGGAATTTCGGGTCATTGGAGATCGGATTTAAAAGCCCTGCACCGGAGTAAGTGACATTGCCGGAGCCTGGCAGGAGCGTTCCCATATATGTATTCAGGGCGCGATCGGTAGTGTTGGTCGCCGCATTATAGCGCTGGTACGCGTTGCGCGGATTGCACATGATCGCCTGGTTGAGGTTATCGAGGGTTATTTCAGTAGTGAGCGTGCGCCGGGGATAGCAGTCAGTGCCCCGGGAACTTGCCCGCAGTTCCACGGCCTTTTTCGCAACGAGGTCCTCGATCACGTGGGCCCCGCCATACTCCTCCTCGAGGGTATCAGACTGCTGGGTCGCACCGATGAACGTGTCAACGGCCGCGAGACCGCCGTACGCCTCGACATTATTCAGCCAGATCCGCTCCATGCGGATGGGTGGCTCGGCATGGCCGAAGTTCAGGAACGCCCCGGACGAACACATTGCCCCAAAGGTCCCGGTCGTGACGACATCGACTTCTTTTAATGCTCCCTCCTCCCCAAGCTCGGCAACGATGGCAGGCATTTCCTCCGCAGTGACGACCCGTGCCGACCCTTCACGGATGCGTTCATTGATCTGCCCGATGGACTTGTGCATGCCAAAATATTCCGTTTTTCGAATATTTAAGGCAATTGTTATTACTTGTAGTAATAAATGCGATTTTAACCACTGGCATCCATGATCCTGTATGCATATGCATGCCTTCATTGAGGAGATGGAGCGGCTCGCCCCTCCTGATCTTGCCGAGGATTTCGATACTGGCAGGATCGGCCTGGTTGTTGAGGGAAAGATGAAAATCGATATCGTCTGCTGTGCACTGGATGCCACCCCCTCTGTGGTAAAAAGGGCGGTTGCCGCACACGCCGGTATACTCCTCGTCCACCACACGCCACTCTGGACGCCGCTCACCTCCCTCACCGGCCCGACCGCAGCCCTTATGCGGGACGTGCTTGCTGCCGGCCTGAACATCTATGTCATGCATACTAATTTCGACCATGCCGAATGTGGGGTGAACAATGCACTTGCTGAACTCCTCTTGCTTGAAAATACTGTGCCCATGACCCTCGGTCTCGTGGGGGACTGCTCGCTGACGGTAAAAGAGATTGCCCGCCGACTCGACTGCCCGGTCCGGGTCTGGGGGAAGGTCCGGCAGGTAAAGAGGCTGGCGGTTGTCGGCGGTAGCGGGTTTGATCCGGCATTCATGGCCGAGGCAAAGGAACGGGGAGCCGATGCATTCCTCTCAGCCGAATTGAAGCATTCGGTATATCGCGCTGCACCACTCCCCTGCATCGAGGCCACCCACTACGCGCTCGAGACCCCGGCCATGAAGCGGCTCGCTGTACAGAAAGGCTGGCGGTTTATCTCCGATCCACCGGTCCTGCATTCAGTCCCATGAGCGATATCTGGGAGCGGCTCCACGGGGGACATGAACTGGACGCGGATATACGCGGGGAGATTGTGGCAGCGTTCGGAAAAAAGGGAACATCAGCCCTTGACGCAATCGATTCAGACAGGGTGAAAAAATACCTGGACTTTTTTGTTGTCGAAGGAAGGACCGCGGCCTATATCGTGGAAGACGATTTCTGTACCTGCGGGGACTTCCTGTACCGGGGCCGGACCTGCTGGCACCTGCTCGCGGTGCGGATTGCATGGGAGACCGGTCGCTTTGTCAGCGTTGACCGCTGGTACCAGGACTCATTTAGAGAGAAACCGGTAAAACAAAGGACAGATTTACTTTCGTAACCCGCATTACCGGAGGATACTGAGGGGTTGGTCTGCAGAAATCATCTGATATCGATTATGAGATCCCGGGGGCTCCACCCCCGCCACTATAGCATTCGCCGGTTGCGAGGGTCCCTAATTATCAGGTCATGAGAGATTTTCAGACCGGGTAATACCGATACATCACAATGTACTCCCGCCCCTCGAGGGGGCAGGACTGGCGCAAGAGAGGTAATCATTTCTATGAAAAGAGAATTTCTCCTAAGCGATTTTTTTTAAAATCGTAATAAATCACCGGAATCCGGGATAACTTCCGGGATTATTTCCGGCTACCCAAAAAAATGGAGGGCCGGTGGCAGGCCCGGCTCGTCAGCTAAAACCAGCACGGGGATCGGATCACGCTCCAGTTCATGGTTCATTCAGAGTGTGGAGTCGATATCGGTGAGCAGCTGCTTGATATCGATCCAGATGATCAGCTCGTTGATCTCCTTGTCCTTGACCTTGATCTTCCGCTTGATGATCCCGATGATGGATGTCTCCTGCTTGGAGACCGACGCGGAGGTATGATCGACCTGGTCCCCTTCAAAGGTAGATACCGATGTCACATCATCCACAAGGATACCGATCTTCGATTTGGCAATCTTGTCATCGAGGACGATGATTCTCGAAGCTTCGAGCGACTTGGTACTCTCTTCCGTGATATTCAGCCGGTGTTTGAGATCTATGATCATGGTGATCTCGCCGCGGAGATCGATGATGCCCCGAACATAGGCCGGGACATTGGGAAGTTTTGTAATCGTTGTATACTCGACCACTTCCTTGACATCGAACAGGTCGATGGCAAAGTGCTCGCTTCCTAATGCAAACTCCACGACCTGGATAGATTCCAGCTCTTTTTGCTTGGTTGAGGTTTCATTTATTGCTGCGACAGGTTCGCTTGCCTTGGCACTCATGAGCGACACCTCCCGCTTATTCCACCTTGAATTTCCGGTTCGCTTCCATTGCACCTAACGCTACTTCGTTCACAGTCTGGATCATCCGGGAGATCTCATCAATGGCAGCCGCAGACTCTTCGGTCGCAGCAGCGGTGTCTCCGGATTCCTTGGCGGTTTCCTCAATCAGCCGTGCAACTTCGCTCGCACTTGCCGTGATCTCTTCAGTTGTTGCTGCCTGTTCCTGTGTTGCCGCTGCCACCTCGGATGCACTGTTTGCCACGGTCTCTGCCGCTTTCTGGATGGTCCTGAACGATTCAAGCGCCTGCTGGGACTCGGATAATCCTTTGTTCACAAGGACTTTTGATGATTCCATGGCATCGGTTGCCTTCTTGGTTGCACTGTTGAGCTGAGTGATCATCTCCTCGATCTTCTCGGCACTGGACCGGGATTCCTGCGCAAGGGATTTGACCTCGGACGCAACAACCGCAAAGCCCCTGCCGTGCTCGCCGGCCCGGGCTGCCTCGATGGCTGCGTTGAGGGCAAGCAGGTTGGTCTGGCTCGCGAGGTCGCGGATGAGCACGATGATCTTGCCGATATCGTTCATCTGTTTCTCGATATCCTTGACAATCCCGTACACGTTATTGGTCGAGTTCGTGATCTCTGTCATGTCCCTGTTGACGTTCTCGGCAAGGACAGCACCGGTTTTTGCCGACGCGTTCGCGTTATTAGCCTGGGACGAGACACTTTCCATGCTGGAAGTAATTTCCTCGACCGCCGCGCTCATATCCTGCATGGCCTTGGACATCTGTTCGATGCCTTCCGAAGACTTCTGAGCGTTCTCGGAGACTTTCCCGGCATTCTTTGCGATCTGGTTCACGCTCTTGGATGCATCATCAACACTCCGGGTTGCGTTCTCTGACGTGGTTGTCAGATTCTGCATCCGCTTGTTGACGTCCCCGATGTTTGTTTCGAGGCTGACGATGATCCCCCGGACCGCGTCCCGAAGCTTGACCAGTATCTCGTAATTTTCTTTTGTATCGTTATCCGGGTCGGTGAGTTTATACCGTGGCGTCAGGTCCCCTTTTGCCATAATGCCATAGATCCTGGCCAGCTCATCGACTTCGTGCGCCATATATTCATGGACCTTGATCATCTTCGTAACATCATTGTAACAGATGTAAACATACGCAAGGTCCCCTTTCTCATCAAGAAGGGGGACTATGGTCCGTCTCACGTCGACCCTCCCGGCAGGAGTCTGGATGGTCGATTCCCCATGAACGGTCCGTTTTTGGGACACGGCATCCTGGAAACTCTCCCCGGAGTCCCTGACATACTTCATGATATCCTTGAAATCAGTAAATTTCATAGAAAGGACCCGATCCCGGGAAACGCCAGTCATCCTGCAGAATTCATCATTCGTCTTGATGTTCCTCATCTGCTTGTCAATAAGTAATAGAGCAAGCGGGGTTGTTTCAAAAATCGTGTCAAAGTCCCTTAATTCCACCATTTTTTACACACTCACATGTTGTAATATCCTTATTTCTTCAATTATTATTTAATAATTTTGTTTGATGATGATTATTGATAACGAGCGACAATGATATATATTAAGAATTCACAAATAATCTGTTGGACTTGGAGGCAGCATGGAACAGGAAAATGAACAGGTCCGCATTAAAAACCTGCTGAAGGAAAACCCAAAAGGGTTGACCATCGAAGAGGTATCAAAAAAGCTTTCGCTCAACCGGGCGACTGCGGCAAAATACCTCAATTCAATGATGACTTCGGGACAGGCTGATTTGCGCGAACTGGGGAGAGCGAAGATCTTCTACCTCTCACAGCGCCTCCCGCTTACCAACCTACTCAGTCTTTCATCGGACCTGATCCTGATCCTCGACCGGGACCAGGTAATTCAGGAAGCAAATGAACCATTCCTCTCCTTTTTTAACCAGACAAAGAATGATCTGAAAGGGAGAACAATTGAGCAATCTCCGATTGCACCCCATTTCACCAAAAACTACCTGGTTGCATTTAAACAGGCACTCGAAGGGACGGAAGGTGCATTCGATGTTTATTTCGATATCAGAAACGATCAACGATTTTTCAGGATGAAACTGATCCCCATGGTATTTGAAGGCGGCGGACGCGCTGCTGTAATCATCCTGGAAGATATCTCCGAGATGAAACGTTACCAGCTTGAACTTGAGGAAAGGATCCGGGAAAGGACGGCAAAACTGGTTGAGACCAATGATGCGTTGCTGACTGAGGTAGAGTACCACAAACGGGCAGAAGAGGCACTCCGCGAGAACGATGCGATATTGCGGAGTATGCTTGACGCTACGCCGGTCGGGGTTGCACTTCTGGTTGACCGGGTTTTTAAAAAGGTGAACGATTCACTTTGCGGGATCACCGGGTACTCAGCTGAGGAAATGACCGGCCAGAGTACCCTGATCCTGTATCCTGACAAGGACATATTTGACCGGATTAACGAGGAATTATACAACCCCCGGGACACTAAAGAGGTGAGGATGCTGGGATCCAGGATCCGGAGAAAAGACGGTGAAATCATTGATGTTATCATCAGCCTCAGCCCGTTCGATCCGCAGGATCCGGATTCCGGTGTGACCGCAACGATTCAGGACATCACCGACAGGAAGAGAGCCGAAGAAGCATTAAAGAAGGCAAAAGAACAGGTGGTCTTACTGACAAGTGTCACGCGGCACGACATCCTGAACCAACTGACCAGTCTGAGAGGATATATCGGTTTGATGAAAAAACAAAAGATCGATGAACAACTGATGGAGATTATCAGGACAGAGGAGACCATTGTTGAAACGATATCAAACCAGATCATCTTCACCCGGGACTATCAGAATGTCGGTGTCCAGCCACCTGATTGGATTGGTGTATCCGATATTATCAGAACCGTCCGGAAATCTATCGACATTGGCTCCGTATCAGTTCATATACCGAGAAAGGATCTTGAAATCTATGGAGATCCCCTCATTGAAAAAGTATTCTACAATCTTTTCGAGAACTCGTTGAGGCATGGCGGAGAGGTAACGGAGATCACTATCACCACTTCGGAAAAAGAAGACGGCCTCATCATCAAATACGCAGATAACGGTATCGGAATCCCGACCGGGGAAAAGGAGAGGATCTTCGAGAGAGAATACGGGAAAAATACCGGACTCGGTCTCTTCCTTGCCCGGGAAATTCTCGCGATTACCGGTATCGGGATAACAGAAACCGGTGAAACCGGAAGAGGGGCACGGTTCGAGATGACCGTGCCGAAAGGAGTATACCGCCTCACGAACGAACAGAAGATAATCAGTACCAGCGCATAAGGCAAAGTATCCGGTATTTTTTCGTAGTCGGGATGTAACCCGATCTTTATCGAGTGAGGTTTCCATCGAGAAACGACGTTTTTTTTGAATGTCGTTTTCATCATCGGAAATCCTTTTGCCTATACGATAGAAACCTTAGAGGAATGAAAGGTAAGTCAGTGCACCGGACAGACATCCCGATCTTTTCAGGATTCAGGAATTGGATTTCAGGAACAATTCTGTCAGTGGTATTTACGGTTTCCGGCTCACCTTCGTATCGTATTTTCATGGATCCTACCTCACGGATGTGCATGTAATGCTCGAAGACGAATACCAGCTCGATTATTTCAAGACCCAGGGATTTACCCGGAAGATCTGTAAAAGCTGCGGATCGGCTTTCTGGACCCGGGATGCTTCACGGGAGATCTGCGGGGACGCCCCCTGCGAACCCTATAATTTCATCGGCAGCCCGGTCTTCAAACCCCACACGCTCGACTCAATGCGCGAGGCCTACCTCTCCTTTTTCGAGAGGAATGGTCACACGCGGGTAGAGCGGTACCCGGTGGTTGCACGCTGGCGGGATGACATCTACCTGACCATCGCTTCGATCGCAGACTTCCAGCCGTTCGTGACGAGCGGCATCGTCCCGCCACCGGCAAACCCGCTCACCATCTCCCAGCCGTGCATCCGGCTCAATGACCTGGATTCAGTAGGGAGATCCGGGCGACACCTCACTACGTTCGAGATGATGGCCCACCATGCCTTCAACACTCCGAATGAGGAAATATACTGGAAAGACCGGACGGTCGAGCTCTGCGACCAGTTCCTTGCATCCATCGGAGGAGATCTGAATCAGGTCACCTACAAGGAGAACCCATGGATCGGCGGCGGTAATGCCGGCCCAAGCGTCGAGGTTCTCATCGGGGGCCTCGAGGTTGCCACGCTCGTCTTCATGAGCCTTGGCCGACAGAAGACTGAGGGGCCGGGCTACGAACTGAAAGGCGAAATGTACTACCCGATGAAACTCAGGATTGTGGATACCGGTTACGGACTCGAACGGTTGGTCTGGGCATCGAAAGGCTCGCCCACCATTTACGATGCAGTCTTCCCAGAGATGGTGAGCCGGGTGATGGGTGCAGCCGGGCTCTCCCACATGCTGGATAACAAGGAGTATACCAAACTCCTTGGCCTGAATGCAAAGTATGCCGGCCTCATGGACATCTCGGGAACGAACCTTTTCAACCTGCGAAAGAAAGTCGCCGCAGCGATCGATGTCTCTCCTGAGAAACTGGACAAGATGATCACCCCCATCGAGAAGGTGTATGCCGTTGTCGACCATACCCGCTGCCTCGCCTATATGCTCGGCGACTGTATCGTCCCCTCCAATGTGCGGGAGGGCTACCTTGCACGGCTCGTGATCCGACGGACCCTACGGATGATGAACGAACTGAAGATCCAGGAGCCCCTAGCGGACCTTATTGAGCAGCAGACAAACATCATCGGTTCAAAGAAGTTCGAGCAGGACATCGCGGTGGTACGCGAGATCGTTGAGCGGGAGACCGAGAAGTACGCATCAACGCTCGAACGCGGCACCCGTATTGTCCAGAAAGTCGCAAAGACCTACAAGGCGAAAAGCCAGCGGGTCCCGCTTTCCGAGGTCATGGTCCTGTACGACTCCCACGGCATCCAGCCGGAGATGATCAAGGAGATCGCCACCAAGGAAGGGGCTGTCGTCGACCTGCCGGACAACTTCTATTCCATGGTCGCCGACATGCATTCCGAGTCGAAGAAGGAGATCGAGGGATCTAAGACCGCGAAGTATTCCGACCGCCTCCGGGCGCTTCCCCCTACAAAGAAACTTTATTACGAGCAGCCCTCGGACATCGAGTTCGAGGCAGTTGTGTTGGATTTCTTTGACGGGTACGCGGTCCTCGACCAGACGCTCTTCTACCCGGATGGCGGCGGGCAGCCTGCCGATACCGGCACGTTCATCGGTGCCGAGAGTATGGCCCAGGTCGACGACGTCATCAAGGTCGGTGAAGTGATCCTCCACCATATTGCCGGCGGGGTTCTCCAGCGCGGGGAGCGGATCAAAGGAATGGTGGATGAAGAACGGCGCTGGTCGCTGATGCGCCACCACACAGCAACGCACGTCCTTCTCCATGCAACCAAGGAGGTGCTCGGGGCTCATATCCACCAGGCCGGGGCCCAGAAAGGTGCTGATAGTTCCCGCGTCGATATCCGTCACTTCAAGCATATAACTCCTGACGAACTCCACCGTATTGAGATAGCGGCAAACCGCATGATCATGGCAAGCGTGCCGGTCGAGATCGAGATCGAAGACCGGACAAAGGCCGAGCAGAAGTACGGTTTCTCGCTGTACCAGGGAGGGGTACCACCAGGCAGGGATATCCGGGTCGTTAAAGTGGCCGGGGATATCGAAGCCTGCGCCGGGACGCATTGCCGGAGTACCGGTGAAATCGGCATGATCAAGATCATCCGCATCGAGCACATTCAGGATGGCATCGAACGAATCGAGTTCGCTGCCGGTATCGCGGCGGTCTATTACATGCAGCACCTTGAGGGGCTCGTCACCGCTTCCGCGGCGGTCCTGTCCGTGCAGGATGACAACCTGCCACCAACAGTCACGCGCTTCTTCAATGAGTGGAAAGAGCAGCGGAAGGATCTCGAACGGATGACCACGAAGCTGGTCGAGCTCGAAATGCGGACGCTCGTGGCAGAGCAGGTAGGCACCATTCCCGTTGTTGTCAAACGGATCGATCTCCCACAGAAAGAACTTGCCCTGCTCGCCACTTCGATCTCAGAAAAAGGCGGTGTGGCCCTGCTTGCAGGTGCCGGGGACTCGGTCCGGGTCGTGCTCGCATCGGGAGACAGCCGGGTGAATGCAGGAGATATCATCGGTCAGGTCTGCGGCATGCTGGGCGGTAAAGGCGGGGGTAAACCATCCATGGCGCAGGGTGGCGGGCCGGATGCGGCTCAACTGGACCTTGCCTTAAAGGTCGGGCGTGAGCGCATCATCGCAGCGCTCAGGGTATGATTATGGCAGATAATGTCGTGTTCCTGGAACCCGGTGATGAGCGGGCGCAGAAGATTGCAAAGGCTATGGGCAGCCAGACCGCGAACGATATCCTGCATATCCTCGGCGAAGGGCCGCGGAGCCTGACGGATATCACCGAACAGCTGAATATCCCCATGAACACGGCGAAATACCATATCGAGAACCTGCTCGATGCCGGTCTTATTGCGGTGGAACAAACCAAGTACAGTATCAAGGGCCGCGAGGTCAAGATCTACACGCTGACCAACCAGCTGCTGATAGTTGCTCCCCGCCAGTCCAATGTTCGTTCGCTGCTGTTGAAATACGCATCCCTGTTCGGGATCGTTGCGGTCTGCTCGGTGATGATCTCGGTCCTTTCCCCGCTCTTTGGGCCGGGGAGCATGTTCCGGGGCTCCATGAACACGATGAATGCCGCACCGGAATATGCCATAAGGCAGGGTAACGGAATAGGTGTTGCAAAGGCTGTCGCAGAGAGTTCGGCCCAGAATGTCACACAATCTCCCGATGTATTCCAGGCCGGGACGAAAGGGGCGGCGGACACTTGGGCCGCGAATGCCACCTTGGCACCAGTATCTACCCACGCACCGGTGGCCACTATGGCTGCACCAGTTCCCGCACCAACATCCCTGACATCTATCCCGCCCGGGACGACCGAGGGCGGTGCCGGTGNCATATTTCCGGCACTTGATCCGGCCCTCGCATTTTTCCTTGGCGGCGTACTCGTAATCTTCATCCTTATGTGCTACGAAGCATGGGTCTGGAAGAAGCACTATAAGTAAAACGGTTCTCTTTTTCTCGATCAAATTTTTGTTCAATTAAATGTGCCTTTACCCTAAATTTATCGGATGGGTTCCATCGCTTCTGACCTGACGCAGTCGGTGAATCATCTTGGATTCTTCTCCAGCACATTCTCGCTGATGAAATGATAGTCCCCCTGTGGCGGCACCTGCCATTGGTAATAAACCGGAAATTAGCCCCACGGTGTCCCATGTGGGGCCCTGATACGGGCAACCATCAAAATTTCAGTTTTTGATTTATAGTTCGGCAATAAATTATCCAAATTCACGCATTTTTTCACTGGACTTAATATTAGAGATTGCTGATTGAAAAGTTAACAATTGGAAAAAGAGGGCCTGAAATTATCGTATCTTCATCCGGAGGGTCACAAGCAATCCCGCCATCGCAAGTGCCCCCATCACCAGAACCGGTGATAGCGGGGACTGGGTTGTGGTAGGCAGGGGTGTTGGGGTGGGTGTCAACGGACGGATGGTCGTCACCGGGACTGTGGTTACGACCGCAGTCGGCGTGGGTGTCGGGGGTGCAGCCACGGTAAACTTCTTGATGCCGATAAACCCCTTGGGATCGCTGAAGGAGACTTCGTAGGTGCCCGGGCTGGTGACCGTAATCTTGTACGTGAAAACACCGGCATCGTTCTTCACATCGGTTTTCGTACCGATATACTGCGGACCAAAGATCCTGCCTTCAGGTCCGCGGACCTCGATCTGGACGCCCTCGTTACTCAGTTTCTCAACGGATCCCTCGATCCTGAGCGCATCCTCAAGGGCCTGTGTCTCGGGGGAGGTGATCGTGATCTCGCTGGAACGGTCGATGACCTTGACAAGTTTGTAGGTCACGGAATCCGAGCGGAGCGACTCTTCCCCGCCGGTGGTCTTCAGCTGCATTTCTATCTTGTACATACCTCCCGGGAGACCCTCAGTTTCGAACAGCCGATACTGGGTGTTATGGTCCTCCTGGATTGTCACCGATTGCCGGCTGAGTTCGGTTGCGGTATACGTGGATTGGTACATGACGAGATCAAGGTTATAGCCCGCGGGGAGATCGCTGTCAATCGAGCATTTCAGGGGAAGGCCAACCTGGATGGACGCGGGGCAGTCAAGGTACAGTCCATATGCAGATACCGTTCCCACAATGCACGTGAAACATAACGCAATCAGCAGGATCCGTTTCATGACAAAAGCATCGATTGGCCGTGAATAATAGGTTTGTGATTCTGACGGGTCCAAAGGACAGGGAAGTTGAGAGGAACAAATCTGTATACTTCGACTTACGACTGGTTCATCAGACAAGGGGGATGATAGTGCTGAAGATCATCAGATCAGAAGGTGAAATCCTTCAGATCTTCGACAGGAAACATCAGCGTTCTTTAAAATGCAAGTCTTCCATCAGGGCCGTAAGGAAAAGAATGCTGAGGGTTATCAGACCCCAAGCAGCAAAAGACCCCCGGATCTTCGACCGAACTCATCATGGGTCTTATACTTCGTGATTGGTACTTCGAAGAATCCTTCGGATTCATCTCTTCCCTTACCTCATGTTCCGGGGGGTTTGTCACCCCAAAGAGCGTTAAAATTACTAACAACGGATTCCTGCACAGAGTAAGAGAAAAAAACTGAAAATGAGGAGTCCATCGAATTCAATAATCAGATCATTGCTATAAATGTTTCCGCTACCCGAGGAGTGACATTATACAGAGGATCCATTTCTCTCCGTATAACCAAAATTCAAAATTAAATGAAGTTCCGCTTAAGAGCAAGCACCCTGCATGCGTGTTCCGCAAGCGATGTGTAAAGATATGCTTCGTCAAGTGTCTTACCTGCCGCAAAGGTGCCGTGCCCGCGGGCAATCACCAGTTTCGAACAGACCAGTGCATCGGATACAGTATCAGCTATCTCCTGCGATCCTGGCTCCCCGGAAACGACCGGGATCACCGGGCAGAACATGATGCCTTCACTGTCCTCGGGTCGTACTTCATTCCGGACAAGCGACAGGGCCACTGCAGCGGGAGGATGGGCATGGACAATAGCCCGTTGGAGGGTTTTCCGGTACACTTCACGGTGGACACGATACTCACTTGAGGCATCGGAAGGTGCCTCCCCTACCAGCGGGACAAAAACCGGTTCTGTGGCAACATCGAGATATGCCCCGGTCCGCTTGATATAAAATCCATCATCTCCTTCCCGTACGCTGATATTGCCGAAATTCCCTCCCACGAGATGCTCGGCAAAGAGCCGTTTTCCTATCCGCTCGAATTCACCTGAATACATGTATCACACATCTTTTTTGCAGAAAACCTTTGACCGTTCAGCGAANGAGATCTCACAAGAGGCGNATCCGCAGGGAGCACACAGCCCCAATCCCTTCGGGACATTACCGGAACTGGATACCGACATCCTTCATATGGTTGTATCGCGCGATATTGAGCAGGAGGGGCGTGAGGGCTTCGACCATGCAGGACACGGCAAGTGGACCGGCATCGAATGCCTGGAGCCGGGAGATCTGGTTCACGATACCCATGACTTCCTTCTTTGCTGCATCATCATCGCCGCAGACCGGTACGGAATAGAAGAGCTCCTCATCGAGCGCCTTCCACTTGTTGGCCGCGATCGTATTGAAGGCCGAGCAGATCCGTGCCGAGGGGGGAAGCATTCGTTTTACCATCAGGGCCGCAGACCCTTCCTGCGGCGGGACGAACGTGAAATGATCGTGTTTCTCCATGGGATTGACCGGGCTGATGACGATCTTGTCCTCAAAACCGTGAAGGTCATCGAGTGTCCCGGCAAGATGCTTGAACGGGATAGCAAGAACCACAATATCTGCACTGTCGATCGCTTCCTGGTTGGAGACGCCGGTCAGCGAGCAGGTCTTTCCCCGGTTTTTCAGGGTCTCGGTACCAAGCCTGCAGGTTGCTTCCGCCTTGTCTTTCTCGCGTGATCCGACAATAACATCAAATGTCGGGGAAAGCCGCAGGGCCATACCCTCTCCGATATCACCGGTCCCGCCGACAATACCGATTTTCACTTATCCCACCAGCGGCCGTAACATTTTTTCAAGCGTTGCCGCGTCCGTGACACCTTCAAGGGACTGGAGAACCTTGCCGTCCTTTTCAATGATGAGGGTGGGAACAACGCGAATTCCGTATTTTTCTGCAAGGTCCATGTGCTGGTCGACATCGACTTTCCGGATCTCCACGGTGTCACCCATCGTTTTTGCCAGTTCCTCGATGATAGGTGTCTGCATCCTGCAGGGCCCGCACCAGGTAGCAAAGAAATCAAACAAAATCGGTTTGCTCATAATGATATACCTGTAGGAGTTGTCGATGAAAAAAAAGATAAACCTATGGTATTGTTACTTGGAAAGGATCTGCATAATAATTCTGCCGTATGCCGGCCGGGTAATGATGACACCGACAAGGACACCCATGATGGTGATAATGGCAAATCCCTTCAGGGTCGAGAGGTCCATCAGTGCGAGCGGTACCATTGCAATGACAACGGTTGCTGCCGCGGCCACGATGATCCCGAGTGCCCGGGCAAGCCGTTTCAGATAAAGATTGGGCGAGGGTACCTTTCCTTCGTGCAGGATCTCATCGGTAATGATCACGAGCTGATCGATCCCGGTCCCTACAACCGCGACAAGACCGGCAATCGTTGGCAGATCCATCTGGAACCTGATTAAGGAGATGAACCCGAGCAGGATGACCAGTTCCGAGGTATTGATCAGAATCATCGGGAGCACGATACCCGGCTCACGGTACCGGTAATAGATAACAAATCCGACGGTGATAAGCGCCAGGATACCGGCAAGGACTGCCATGGTCTTGTACCGCTCTCCGAGAGGCGCAGACATCCCGCCGGATCCGGCGATGCTCACATCAACCGGCAGTGCTCCTGCGCGGAGGTGGATCTCCAGTTCCGTTGCCTGCGTTGAACCGGTCTTACCCGCACCAGTCGAAGCATACAACTGCCGTATTTTCTGTGTCTGCAGTTGTCCGGCGAGCTCTTCAGACAGGGGCGCAGAATATACGGTCTTGTTATCAAGGATCATAAGAAGATAGTGGTTGGCGGGATCCGCAGTGGCACCGTACTTTATCGCTGCTTCCTGGAACGCGGTAGCACCATCTTCACTTAAGGCAAAACTGACACCCCACTTGTCGCTGCCTGGAGGGGATTGGGAGGGCATCTGGACGGTCGTTATTGAATCGCCGGATATCACGTGTTCAGTAGAATTCCCTGTGGTCTGGACACGGATCTCGAACTTACCCTGTTTCCCGACAATCTCCTGTGCCTCCTTCATGTCAACACCGGCCATCTCCACGCGGACGTAGCGCGCGACATTGTTCAGGCCGGTAAGAGTATTGACCTTGGCATCCTTGGTACCAATCGCGTTGATCTTGTTTTCAAGGATGAGTTTCACATCGTCCGCAGTTGCCTTTGAAACACCGGGGCTGTAACTGCTTATCCTCCCGCCGGCAGTTGTAAAGAATGGTTCAAGCTCCGCCTGGGTATAGGATTTCCGGATCTCCAGGTGGGTTTCATCGATCCGTACAACTTCGGCATCGGCTGCTTTTGATAGGTTTGCAATGAAGGTATCAACTGGTTCATCCGTTGTAAACCCGACAACTTCCCCTTTGAATTCCAGCTGGATCCACGCACCGTGCTGGAGGTCAAGTCCGTACTGGAGGTTGGTAGTGACGTTTCCATTCTCATCAAAGTGTGGGTAGATAGCGACGACCGAAAGGAGTATAAGGATGATAAGGGTTGCAACTCTCCAGTCGCTCACGAGGGCTTTTAACTCATTCTGGTTCATTTGCCACCCCCTTTCAGAACGTACCATTTCAGAATACCAACATTGGTGAGCCAGGTGTTCAGCATATCAGCTACAAGCCCGATCAGGAGCACGGCAGAAATTTCCATGAGGATTTGGACCGATCCGAACCAGGAGACCACGAATAATGCCGTGACTGCGGCAAGGGTCGTTGACGTCATGATCATGCCGGTGTGAAATGCCCCCATGAGCTTGTCATTGAGTTTCCCCTGCCGTTTCAGTACCCTGTTGGTAAGCAGGATATCGCTATCCACCGAATAACCGATCAGCATGAGGAGAGCTGCGGTTGTCCCGAGTGACAGGGTGATGCCAACAATATTCATGACTGCTGCCGTCATCACCATGTCAGCCAGAGCCGACAGGACAACTGCGACGGATGGAACAAACGTCCTGAACGAGAGGAAGACAACAATCGCCATGCCGATGAAAGAAATAAGCAGGGCAAGTGCAGCCTGAGATTGCAGCGATTTCCCGAATGATTCACCGATCTGGTCGATCTTTGCATCGGGATATTTCTCGCTGATCAGCTGCGACAGGGACTGGTATCTGGCATCATCCATGGTCCCGAACTTCAGAAACTTCCCGTTGTTCATATCACTGATCTCGGACAGCGGGTAACCGGCAAAGGTCGTCTGCAGCTGTTCACTGCTGTCAGTCGTAATGATCGTGACTGCAGTCCCCCCGGAAAAATCAATACCCGGTGTTACCGGCATCCCTGTTGCTAACATTGTAAATGCAATCACAACAAGGGATATGGCAAAAAGTACGAGAGGGATTACCACTAACTGCTGTGGCGAATATTTCTCGATGTTATAGTTGATCAATCCCATGTCATATTCATCTGTTTACCGAGGATTAAATAGTTACCAGAGATGGTTTTACCGGGACTGTTGTTTCCGAAGGAGACTGTATGCCGGAGATGAAGTCGAAAAAATCTGATACATTGATCTCTACTCCCCTGTTGAATCACGGGGGTTTTGTCGGGCTTAAAAGATTCTGATGACGAGGGTAAATCCTGAACATTTCCCGGATAAATCCGCGCGACAGGGTTTTCCGGGCAATTTCGCAGAAAATTTTTGTTCCTTCTTAAAATGGCCCGATCCCTGATTCGGGATTTAAAAACGCGCAAAATGAAAAAATATATATACCGAGAACTTTGACACTAAACGTATGAGATCTCCTACAGAGATCAAGAGAGTCATTGAGAACCGCCTGCGGTCATATCTCTCACGGGACAAGACAGGCATCCGGCGCGAAGTACTCATGCTCTTTGTAAAGACAAAATCGATCACAATCGCTGAAATTGTTGCCGAACTGCAAAAACAGTTCACGGTCACGTTCCATGCGATTGCCTCGATGGTTGGTATCATTGCTTCCCGCATCGGCATTCTCCGGGCAGACCGGAATACCGATGGCGTGAACAGTTACGAACTCAAGGAAAAGTATGTCGACATTGTAATCGGGATTGTTGGGGCATAAATTCACCCGCCCGATCCATAACGATTTTTACTGCACGCTTCCAATAACAAGAGCACCATGTTCACCCATTCTCATGACAGCGCCAGCCTGGGAGAGATCACGGTTGTTCCTGAAGTGATTGACTATATCAACAAGCGGGATTGTGATTTCCGTATCTGTACATCCTGTGGCGGACCGATTCTTTTACCAACCCGGGTCAAACCCCCGAAAAAAACTGATCTCCTGCTCAAGGCCGGCAACCATACCATCTACGTTTCCATCCACCAGGCACGGTTCCTGAACAGTATCCACATGGACATGATCCCGTTCTTTGATGACAACGAGTTTACCGGGCCTGAACGCGGATGAGCTTTACTGAGGTTTCCCATACTGCGGATGTAAAAATCCACGCAACGGCACCGACCCTTGAAACAATTTTTTCTGAAGCATTCGCTGCCCTGATGCAGGTTCTCTATGGCCCGGACCGGAAAGGTGGGAGTAAACGGGAGATCACCCTTATTGCAGAAGACCACGAATCGCTCCTGCGGGACTTTCTTTCAGAAGTCCTTTTCATCGCGGAAGTAGATGGGCTGGTATTTTCCGGTGCAGATATCCGTATTGACGGATGTCATCTTGTTGCTGTGCTGAAAGGGGAACCCTTTGACAGGAACCGTCATGCACTGGGGACGGAAGTGAAGGGGATCTCGTATTCAGGGCTTGTCATAACCCACGATGCGAACGGATATATGCTGGACATCGTATTTGATGTATAAGGTCATATATACTGCCAGAAAAACAGCGGGGAGATCCCGTGCATAAGCCACAATCCCCCAAGCACAATGAGGGAAGAACCAGATGATTGACGGGGTAAAACAGATCGGAACAAATGAATGGGAGGTGCCAGTCGGGTTTATTCCCGGAATGCGGGTTCCGGGCAGGTTCTTCCTTTCGGAATCCTTAGGCAGGATCCTTGAACCGGGTGCAGTCCAGCAGCTTGCGAATGTAGCTACCCTACCCGGGATTATCCGGCATTCCCTTGCCATGCCGGATATCCACTGGGGCTATGGTTTTCCTATCGGCGGTGTTGCAGCATTCTCACTGGATGAAGGCGTGATCTCTCCCGGAGGCGTCGGCTTCGATATCAACTGCGGGGTAAGGTTGTTTACAACTCCGCTTGAATTTAAAGACATCACCGGCCGACGTGATTTGGTCGATACACTGTTCGATGCGGTCCCTACCGGGGTAGGTGCGAAAAGCCCCCTGAAAGTTTCGTCAAAGTCGCTCGATGAAATGATGATAAAAGGTGCACGCTGGGCGGTCGAGGCCGGTTACGGTCTGGAAGGAGATCTCGAACGGTGCGAGGACAAGGGATGCATGAAACAGGCCGACAGCAGCCAGGTTTCAGCCAAAGCAAAACAACGGGGAATCCCGCAGGGGGGGACACTGGGCTCGGGCAACCATTTCCTCGAACTGCAGGTTGTGCGCGAAATCTATGATCCGGAAGCTGCCCACGCATTCGGGCTCGCTGCCGGGCAGGTCTGCTGCATGATCCATTGTGGTTCCCGGGGTCTCGGCCACCAGGTCTGCACCGATCACTTAAAAATCCTTGAGCTGGCAACAAAAAAATACCACATCACGCTCCCCGACCGTCAGCTCGCCTGCGCCCCGATCCTATCAGGAGAAGGACTGGCATA
>JGI20214J51088_10000623_pt1 | contig 24478 bp, 21 predicted proteins | sample WetSurMetagenome_FD_51088 | JGI IMG/M metagenome (IMG submission 51088) | reverse complement strand
GTAATTACAGATTATCAACATTTCAGATCTTTATCGAAACACACACTATTTTCTACCCCTGCATATTGTCCATAATTTGGAATAATCTTATATCCGCTCTTTTTGTAAAGGCCAATAGCCTCGGGTTGTCTTTTCCCTGTCTCAAGTACACACCTTGTACAGGATAATTCTCCTGCCCATTTTTCGAGCTCTGACAGAATCTCTGATGCAATTCCCTTTTTCCTGAACTGTGGGGCAACGTACATCCGTTTGATTTCCATTGTATCCTCTGAATACTCCTTAATAGCGCCACAACCAACCGGTATATCATTTTCAAATGCCACAACCACACACCTGATTTTATCAATCTTATTAAACTGAGAATAAAAAGAATGATCCTTCCCATCCACAATCTCGAGCTCAGAGTCAAGTGATCTCACCAGATCTCTGAAAAAGCTATTTTCTGAATTGGTTCTTAAAATAGTAATCATAAAACCTGTCTGTATAAATTTGGTAAACTAAAATACAGAAAATCTCTCCATTCATAAAATATTTTAGTCACTGGCAGGAATATCAAGAATATATTTTATGCCCTGGGTTTGATAGGTATCCATAATTCTTCTTCCGAATCAGCACTATCATTTCTATATCTCTCACCTAATATTTCAAAGTGCGGTCTGTTATCCAACGCATAAACAGATTCCGGCAGCCAGGTTTTAATTATGTAACGAAAAGCAGAGGCTCCATCACCAGATGACCCCCTGTATAGAAAAACTGAGTAAAGTCCCCCTTCCAGGGTAAATGTTTCCATACCATCAGGTACACTATCAAAATTTTTCACTTCAACGGCTGCCCATTTTTCAAATTCTGTATCCTGACTAAAATTGTCAAAAAACAAAGGAGGGTATATTTGCATTGAATAGAGTTCTATTCCTGTGTTGTTTATAATTTCTTTTCGCCTTTGCATAAATCCCCTCCACAAATCGCCGGTTCTGTTTTGTGAGAAGGTCATTGTCATCCTTTTCCCTATTAGTCTTTTCTCTGCTAATATTTCGATCCTTTGTTCCAAACCATTATAAATTTTATAAGTTACTCAATTTCAATATCGTACTTATCAAGAAGTCCTGTTATCCCTGATAACGAAAATTTCGCTTTTTTAATCTTGTTAATTTCAGGGTCAATTGAATAATTGAAGGAGGTATGAAAGTCTGCTCTTTCAATATTTGTTCTGTTAAAGGTTGAATTTAACAGGTCACAGTTGTCGAAAAGAGAACCTGACAGATCGCATTCAGTAAAGTCAACATCCTCGAGTTTTAGATTTTTAAATGTTGTCTTTTTAAGTTTAGCCCGATAGAATGAAGAATGGCTGAGATTACAGTTTTCAAAGTAGAATGACAACCCGAAAGTGTTACAGTCTTCAAAATGAAGTCCAAGCATTTTACAGTTCCTGAACTTTACATCACGGAAAGCTGTAAGCGTCAGTTTAACCATACTGAGGTTGCAGTTTTCAAACTCGCATTCAATAAAAACAACTTCAGAAAGGTCAGAATTGGAAAAATCACAGTTTAAAAATGAACATGAATCATATTCATTTTTCTTTAATGGAATCTCTGTATAATCGATTTTATCAAAGGTACTCTCACCCATTGTCATTCCTGGTAATATGGATCATAATCACAAACTATATGATTTCGTTTGTAACTTCTTAATAAAATAAGGTAAATAGTAAATGAACAATAAATATTCTGTTTCAGGTCAGGGTTTCTTAACTATCTCAACCCTTCTGTTTTTTGCTCTGCCTTCATCTGTCCTGTTATCTGCAACCGGATTTTCCTGTCCCCAGCCAACAAATGATAATCTTGATTTATCGATTCCTTTCGATACCAGAGCATCCATAACGGTTTTAGCCCTGTCGGCAGATAGCTTTTTATTAGAACCGGCATCTCCAACATTATCAGTATGACCTTCAATGCTGATTTTAATAGCCGGGTCGCTTTTCAGCAACTCGAAAATCTGGTCCACAACAGGGAGTGATTCATCCTGAATTGCAGATTTTCCGGTTTCAAACAGAATATTCAGAGCAATAAATCCATCTTTGTTAAGTGCGTCAAGCATTTCATTTGCAGTAACCTCCTGTTTCATCTGGGAAATTTCCAATACTGAAAGATCGTGTGCAATATTTCCATTACCCATAGCAACACATATTATATAATCTTTTGAATTCTTTTTCAATGAATAGCTTAAGTACTGGTCACCGACCCATATTTTCTTCCCTCCCAATTTAATAATCGCATTTTCATAATTTCTAAGAATTTGCAACTGACTGGGTATTTTAAGTGAAACATCATCGGGAAAAGAATAGGAAATCACTGTTAATTCACCTTCTTTGGAGTCTACTCCTTCTTCGGAAACATAATATTCCAGCTTATTAAAATTCTGACTGCAGCCTGTAATAAAAAAATTCGGCATTCTGCTAAAGAATGGATGATCTTTACATCCTTCAGCATCCTGCGAAAATCCGGGTTTAATAATTAGCAAAATTAATACCAGGGGGAAAATCAGTTTTTTCATTTTCTTGGGTTAAGAGATTATTTTAAATGTTAAATATTTTTTGATCTGCAATTATAGGTAGTTGTACAAGAATAAAACATTCCCTGTTTTCGAAAAAGTATATCAAAGGTAATTAACTAAACCGTTCAACTAAGGTGAAACAGCAAATTATTATCTTATCATTACAGTTTCCTGTAATATTCAAGGACGTTCATTGCAAATCTTGCTGAAGCAGTAGCTGGTCCCCCTCCCATTTCAATCCCCACTTCAATAGATTCTATAATTTCATCTTCAGTTGCTCCGCCATCAAGAGCCTCTTTTATGTGCCATTCCAAACACGATTCACAGTTAATAACTATAGAAATGCCAATGGCAATATGTTCTTTCTGCAGTTTAGTCAGTTTACCTTCTGAATATGTCTTTTGTTCCATATCAACAAAGGACTTGTAGACTTTTGATTTACCTGAATACCACAAATGCGCATTCTTTCTTGTTTTGGTTATCTTTTCAATTTTTTCAATTTCCGACTTATCCATAATTTAATTTGATTTATATATCAATTTGGTTGTTAAAGTATTAAATAAGTCAAGGGTATTATTGCGATTTTTAAAGTTCAAATAAATATTATGTTTATCTGTCTTGATAACTATGTATGGAGGGACACCGAGCCTGATGAATAATTTAGCTTTCTCATCCGTCCTGAGCCTGAAATTTCCTTTATAAGATACACCCAGTGCATAGCCATTTGTCCGGGCCTTAATACCTGGTAAACCAGCGATAGTATCTAACTGTTTAATTTCAGAATACTTGACTGTCAATCCATACATTCCTTTTATTCTTAAATAAGTATCTTCCGTTGTAACTGCTGTATCACGACTGCCAGACAATATCAATAGAGTTGGAAATGTCAGGCAAATAAAAATTATTACAACGGCCAGTAAATAGCCTGATTTGTATTTATAATCGGAGGTATTGTCAGGTCTTTCAATTGTTATCATCTTGCTTAATACATCGGAAATCTCATCGGGTTTGTCGGTGCCAATCCTGACCTTTGTTTTCTTATTTTTAAAGGTTAATTCTACAGCGCTTAATCCCGACACATTATATAGCCAGCCATCTGGCATCATTCTAATACCCACACCGAATACGGGACTATTTCTGACCGCCTTACAGCTCTGAATATCCGCATAGAGGTATTTTCTGGAAATCAGCCCTATCCCAAGTTTGAAAGAGATACTTGTGTTGTCAAGGTAGATGGTTAATTTATAAAAGAAAAGCAGACATATAATCATTGAGAGTGCCAGAAAACAAAATACAGAAACCAGCATTGGATCTTTTGAGCCTGAAAAGAATACCATTATCAGGCTAAAGATTAAAATCGGTGATAAAACAATTAATGAAAATGTTCCAACCTGTGTGTATTTTTTTGTCTCCATGTTGATTTGGCTGTAGGGTCACCTAATTCTGTTTTGATAATCTGAATGCAGCCATTTCATCACTATTCCGGACCATGAGGATATCTCCTGACAATACCGGATGGTTCCATGTCTTGCCCTTCAGTGCAGGGAAATGAGAAAGTTCTTTGAACTGGTCAGGAGATGCCATAACCAGGGCCACTTCTCCTTTTTCCGACAGAATCAGTAACAGATCCTGATCGGCCAGTAAAAGCAATTCGCCTGCATATCGTCCACCCTTCCATTTGCGATTGCCATTCTCGGTATCAATGCATACCAGACTAATGCCATCGAATCCGTAAATATGTCCTTTGTGAACGACGAAATCATTAAAATAAGGTCTTAACTTGTCTGTTGACCAGCGTTCTTTAGCAGTCCATCCCCCATTTTCCTTGTAGATCGCAAACCGTTGCATTCCTTTTCCTCCGGTTTCGCCCGCAGCACTGATCACAATTTCATTATCAGTAATCACAGCTGGTTGAACAATCGGCGATCCGGTCATTGGTAACTCCCACAGCTTTTTTCCATCGGTCGGAGAATAACTAACAGCATTTGTCTTGCTCATAAAGAAGACCTGCCTGATGCCGTTGATCGTTAATAAATGTGGTGAACTGTAGCTTTCTCCCCCATCTGGTCCTGACCAGAGTAACTTGCCATCTTCAATGTTGTACGCAATAATTTCACCAGCTATAGCAACATACACAATGCTGCCAACAACCAGGGGAGAGCTGGTGTAACCCCAACCTGGGATTTTTACTTTAGTATCTTTTGCAGCATCACGCGACCAGACTACTTTCCCGTCGCGTTCATCAAGCACATTAAGTATTCCGGTCGCACCTAAAGTATATACCCGTCCATTGTTTAGAGTAGGAGTTGAACGTGGACCGGCTCCTGCATGAGAATCCCAGAAGCGGGCAGTATCGCTATGCCGCCAAAGTGGCTCGCCTGTATAAATATTATAACATGTTACCATCTCAAAATCTCCCCTTTGTTCCTGGGTATAGAGTAAAGTTCCATGAATTGCAAATGACGAACATCCTGGTCCAACCGGCCGTCGCCAAATCTGCACCGGGGGTGTTTTATTCCAGTCGGTATTTATACGCACGCCATGAATTATACCATCGCGATTAACTCCCCGGAAACCTGGCCAGTTAAATTCTTTATCTATTGCTGCTGAATCAAGAGGTACTGCAGCCAGCTTATTACTATCCTTTGCAATCAAACGGGCCTCGGATGTTTTAGTCCACCTGAAAGCAAAGTAATGATGGGCTTGTCCATCCATCCCTGTTGAACGCAGGAATATCCAGAATCCGGCAGACAGTACAATTGTTGCAATCATTGTAACACGTCGTGGTACAACAGGGAAGTTGCGTGAGGCTACAGCCCAGATAACAAATGCAAGGCATATAACGGGTATTGAATAAACGGGATACATTAATCCCATCATCGATGTGGAAATAGACTTGTCGATGAATCGGGCAGTCGCAAAAAACGCAACAATTATAAGAATTATTGCAATCCAACGATCGAACACCTGGGCCCTGCTGAAAAAGGCCCACCAGATAACAATTGCTAATCCGCAAATTAAACCACCTAATAAGGCAACTTCAACTGCTTCAGGTACAAAAACAGGCAGTACAAATCTTACCAGCCATTGTACAATTACTATGATTATTCCTGGCAATATCCGAAGTGGCTTTCGCTGCATGACCTCAGTTGAAGTAGTACTGGTATTCATTTTTTTGCGGTATTTCAGTTAATAAATTTTAATCATTACTAAGTTCGTAAAAAATTCGTTATGAATTCTACTTATTTACTCGTACCTGAGAGCTTTGATCGGATTCCTGTTTGCCACTCTCCATGTTTGGGAACTTACTGTTAATAATGCTACAACAAAAGCAATAAAAGGTCCGGCAATAAATGTCCAAAGAGGCATTGGAGTGTGGAAATAAAACTTCCCAAGAAAACTTTTTCCTAACACCAATGCAACTGGCACAGCAATAAAAAAAGCGATAATCAGCCATTTTGTAAAACTTGTCAACAGCATTCGCATAACTGAAAAAGTCGTTGCGCCATTTGCTTTCCTGATCCCTATTTCTTTGGTACGGTTTTCGGAAGTGAAGGAAGCAAGGCCAAACAATCCCAGACAAGCAAGCAAAAGTGCAATAATAAATGCAAGGCCAACAATTTTAGAAGGAAGACTAAGATTTGAATAAGGTACTAGGTCGCGAAATAAAGTGGCCTGAAAGGGGACTTCGGTCTCATAATGTGTACAGACTTTCCTGATCTCTGAAATTATTGCAGGGAATGAACCGGATGAATATTTAACAAGAATATTTGGCTGAAGGCTTGAATTTATTGACATGATAGTNGGCACTATTGGTCCTGCCAGATCTATAGTATGAAAGTCTTTAAAAACCCCTATTATGGTTCCTTTCCGACCTTCAAGAGTAATCACAGAACCGACAGGATTTTTATTTTTCATTACACTGGCAGCAATATCATTAATTAAATAAGCAGAGGAATCTGTTGAGAAGGAAGGATTAAAAAATCTTCCTTCCTCCAATTTAATTTCAACTGCTTTGTTATAATCAAAATCTGAATTTACACACCAGAAATGAAGTTTATCAGTTACATCTTTCCCTTCCCAATTCACATCGTTCGATACTCTTGCTCCACGTGTTGGGATGCAGTTTGTAAAACTGACTGCATCAATACCCGGGATAGCAAGTAATTCTGATTTGATACTTTCCGAATGACTATTGATGTTGATGGAGTTGTTCAGAATAATAACCTTATCCTTATCCACACCAGCATTGAAATTACGCATATAGACATCTTGTGTTTTGATAATCATCATGCAAATAATCAATACAATGGGGATAACAAATTGAAAGACGATCAGGCTTTGTCGGAAGATACTGTAGCTGTGACCGGTGATTATTTTCCCTTTCAATGCATTGACAGGACTTGAGGAGGCCAGATATAAAGCCGGTAAAAACCCTGAAACAAAACAGGTAAACAGTGCTATACATATGAAGATGGCTATCATATTTAAGTTAAGCAGACCAAGACTGATATTGTAATTAAACATNGTATTGAAACCGGCTAACAGCAACCTGACCAGGATGATTGCACAAATGAGACTGCTCAGTGTAATAATCAAAGTTTCGCCCAGGAACTGGAGAACAATTGTCGATTTGTCTGAACCTGCCACCTTCTTTATTCCTGCCTCCTTATACCTCCTTAGGTTCATTGCGATAGCCAGGTTAATAAAATTGAAGCATGCAATTAATAGAATTGAGAAACCTATTGCTCCGATAATTGCAATTTTCTCCATCTCTTTCCAAACCCTTTTCCCTGCAGCATATGAGTACAATATTTGTTCTCTAAGCGGGAATAAAAAAAGCTCCTGATTTAAAGTCGTTTCCTGATTTTTAATCAGGTTTTTGATCTTGGTCTCAACATACTTCCTGTCTGAGCTATTCTTCAGTAAAATCCAAGTCTGGCTTGCAGATGCTCCTGTTTCCAGGGCCCAGCTATTTTCGTTCAGAAATTTAGAAAATGGAATTACATAGTCAAACTGCAATTTAGATTGCATAGGAACATTCCGGAACACTCCTGAAACTTTGTACGGCTCCTGCCTGCTCCCGTCTTTCAGTATAAGAGTTTTTCCCACACAATCGCTGCCCGCAAAGAATAATGTGGCCATATGTTCCGAAATAACAATCGAGTGCAGATCATTCAGCACATCGAGGTTGCTTTCCTGGACAAGTGGGAAAGTAAAGACATTAAAAAAGTTATTATCTGCATAGAAACCTTTCTTTTTGAAGGCTTTATCTCCATTAATAAAAGAAAATTCACTCTCCCTGATCCTTGTCATCTCATCAATCTCGGGAGCATGCTCTTTCAACAAATCAGTCAGGGAGGCAGACAAGTATTCTTTCGGGAATCGATCTCCATTAAAATAGGTCACATAGGCATCAACTGAAAACAAATGATCGTAGTTCTTGTGAAATTTATCATAACTAAATATATTCCGTATATATAGAACTGTAATAATTGCACAGATGAGTCCGAAGGTGAGACATGCAAAATTAANTACGCTATAAGTTTTATTACGATATAAACAGCGTATGGCAATTTTGAAGAAACTTTTAAGCATAATGATCTGATTTAAATGTTTAACAAATGGAGCAAATGCTAAACATATTATCAAATCTGATATACCTTCGGATCAATTTGGCAGACGATCTCAATGAAACAACCGACAAAGAGCATTATCTTTCAAAAACTTATTTCCCTATTCCCTGACTCTTGCTGTCACTCTCCATTTCTATTTTGTGATCTATCTTTTTTACACTTCTTCCTTTATTGAATTTATACGAGTATGAGATCTGTACAAATCCTGCGACATTGAATCCTACTATATCTCTTGAGTTATAAGCAGGAGTCGTNGTTAAAGTCTTCTGGTATGTTATTTCCTTTGAAAAGGGCAAAAGCCAGAATACACCAATAGTATGATCCTTTATCTGTTTCTGGCCTCCGATACCATATAGAGGAAGGCTGTAAGTTTTACTCTGGGCATTCATTCTTACACCGTTATAATTCAAGTAAAAATATGCTACGGTCTTTTTACTTTTATCAAGCATAACAAATGCAGTGCTGGTAATACTATATGAGAAATAGTCGAGACCTGGGATTGTGATTGTTTGCCCTGTGTACTGGTTAATATGCCCCTTGTAAATTCTCGCGTTCAGATTTATATACCACAGCATTGTATTAACACCCGCACCTGTCTCAAATCCGCTTAACAGGTTATAGGGCTTGGTAAATGTTGTAAGTGTGCCACTTATCGGAGAAGTTATTATCTGGTATTCGCTTCCGATCTTATCGGTATAAAATTCCTTATAAACATATGGGGAGAAATAATTACTTCCAAAGTTCCAGGTATAGGTAAGCTGCAATCGATCGCGATAATCTGGCTTAAGATTCGGATTACCCACAGATACATCATAATTCTGTCCGATTTTATAATATGGATCCATGTTATAAATTCCCGGACGGTTGATTCTTCGATTATATGTGAATTTCAGGTTATGTGCTGCCGAAAATTTGTATTGTAGGTTAGTTGACGGAAGGAAACAGGTATAGTTCGGCTCAGTGACCGAATCTGCCTTGATATGGCTGTTCTCGACTCTTAGCATTGCCTGTATCCCGATCTTTTTTAAATTCAGGGTAATCCCTCCATACAGCGAATTGCGAAATTCGTTGTATTTAAACATGTTGCCTGATTCCTGGTTATTAATATTAAAGAGGTAACTCATCTGCTGGCTGTAAAGCTGATAACCTGTTTCTATTTTAGCAGACATCCCAAGTGGTTGAACATAATTNAATTTAACAGAAAGATAATTCCTGTTGCTTAAATCATCCTCTGAGCGGGAGTAGCTGTTGATCTCCGTATCGGAGTTATACAGGTATCTCGAATTCGTAAAATCATTCCCTGCATTTGATTTAAACCAGTATAATGCAGTCTCAGCTGTGAATTCCTGCACAGGTTTATCAAATGTTTTTTTATAAAACAGCGACGCTGCCGTTTCATTACTTCGCGTGGTATTACCGGTAAGTGATAAAACTGTATTAAGTGGAACACTGCCTTTAGAGAGCAGGGTCACACCAGGAATATTAATATCCTCGCTTAACGGCTTATAGCTTACATTAAAACTCAGGTTGTTTTTATCGTTCATATAATAATCGAATCCGGTATTTACTGACGAACTGGTCACTTTTAATGCACCTGCTCCCGACATGTTGCTCGTTGAATCGTTCATTAAAAAATTGCTCGTATTGGTGGTACNGATATTCAGTTTTTGCAGATAAGTAAAACCAGTTATATAAAAAGTAATTTTACCCATGGAATAATCGAGACTTCCNGTTGCCTGAACAGTAGGCTTGTTAAAAGGTTTGACATTCAGTCCTGCATTACCATTAATACCGAACCTGGCCTCTTTTTTCAGTATAATATTTATTACTCCGTCGATATTCCCTTCGTATTTACCTGAGGGGTTGCTGATAATTTCAATACTTTGGATGTCGGATGGAAGAAGTTTATTAAGAAAATCCCTGTCGCGTTGTCTTCCATCTACCTGGATTATGAAGTTACTGCTGCCATTAAGTGTTATGTTATTCTGAAAATCGACATTCACCTGGGGAATCTTCTTTAAAATATCATATCCATTCGTTGAGCTTTTAGCAATAACTTCGGGAACTGCATAAACTGTACGGTCTACCATTTCCTTCCCCTTTATGCGTTCTGCAGAAACCGTAACTTCTTTTAAGCTGGTAATTATTTCTGCCAGATATATGGTATCAATGGATATTTCCTTGCTTGATGCATCAACAATGACTTTTTTCCCATTGGCCTTATAGCCTACGAAGCTGGCTTTTAAAAAATAGTTGCCGGGTTTTACTTTTTCAAGCGTATATCCTCCGTCAGTTAAAGTAATCACACCGGTAATCATTGNTGAATCGGGCAGTTGAACCAATGCAACAGAAGCAAACTGCACCGGCGATTTGTCTTTTTCGTAACAAACTTTTCCCTTGATGTTCTGCGCCTGAGAAGCCAGAGAGGCAAACAGGAGCAAACAAAATAAAAAACTTTTCATTTTAAATTTCTTTCAGATTACTGCAATCCAATAACTTTCGATTCTCCATTAATATCCAGAGGAATTGTCATACTTACTCCTGGTGCATTTACTCCCAGATTTCCCTGGATACGAGTTTTGGCTTTTTCTTCAATTACCAAACCAGTCCTGACGTCAACAACCAGTGTCGATTTGCTTAATCCTTTTAAATCGTCATAGGTTACATTAGCTCCACCTGATTTAATTGGATCCGCATTAGGAGTTGCCTTAATATCCGATTCAACTGTAATATTTGCAGAGTTACCGGCTATTGACTCAAGATGATATTTTGTATTTATATCGAGCGACATACCACCCGAAATTGTGGTAATATTTATATTCCAATTATCCCCGGTCGTAACCTGTTTTCCCGGCAAATGATAAGTAAACATTTCAATTGTTGTTTTTAATGTTTTATCGCTGATAATACTTTCTATCTGCTTTTTTATGCTCGATCTTGTGGGTCCTGTTAGCGTAATGGAACTGGTATCCTTTAGTATTACATCAGAAAGCATTTTTGCATTGACAATTTCAGGTACCCTGCCAGAATGATCTATTTTTGCATACACAGCATTTTTACTTAGCCGGTTCATGAAATACGATATTACGTCAGTCGCCTCTTTAGATTTTATATCTGCCTCACTCACCGAACTCATAATGATGTTCCTCCCCATGGTATTTGTATTAGTTATCATGGTATCGATATGCACTTCAGAGATTACAAAATCAGCAGTCGCATCAATCACTTTTAATGAAAGGGAATAATCAACTTTGGAATCTGTTGTTTGTTGATTTCCGTTTACTGTTTGGCTGACAGTCTGGGCCGAATAAGATTTAAAACGGTAAATTTTATTTTTTTCGGGATTCATTTTAAAGTCTGCACTTTTTTGAGCCATCATCGAAATACAAAACAGGAGTGTTAAACTTGATAATAGTAACTTTTTCATCTGGTTAGTTTTTACTGGATTTTTTGACATTGAATATAAAAATAATAGCATCGTGTACTTTTGGCTATGCTTAATCGGCAGGTGGAGGAATTTTGCAGGTGAACTACAGCAGCGTCAAGAGAACGGTCAATTTTACTAACTTTGACAGACTGAAATTCATTGATAAAAACCTTGACATCCATTACGATAAATAGTAAAATGTTTAAAGAATAATAATAAATGGGCTACAAACTTTCAAACTTTAAAAAGATTAGTCCGGTTGAGCCTCCCTGCAAGAAAACAATCTATAATTCTCTTGCAGAAGCCCAGGATATGATTTCACATCTGAACGAAACCCGCGTTTCAAAAGAAATACATGCATACAAATGTGAAATCTGCGGATTCTGGCACTTAACAAGCAGATCGAAATAATTATCCTGCTGGGTAATCTTGTTTTCTGGCTTTGATATAGTATCCTTTTTTAAAATAATAATCAACGTCATTAAATCCGCATGTTCTTAAGGCATTCAATATTTCGTCAATTGTGTATTTGTTGAAAATACCATCCTGAGCAATTTTATCTTTGCTCAATTCTTCTTTGCCTGCCATATAAATGCAAAATGTACCATCATCTTTAAGAAGTGAATTAACTTTTTCGAATGGCTTTTGAAGATTATCCCAAAAATAAACAACATTTATACAAAATATCTTATCAAAACCTGTTGTGTTTAATTCAGTTTCAACAAAATCGCCAAACATTAAATGAACCCTGTTGTCTTCAATAAATCGAATATTCTTCTTTGAAGCTCTCTTATACATAAGTTCTGAATAATCAATTCCATAAATTTCGTTTGTCTTTGTTCTGTTTGAAACTAAACTGATTCCAACTCCCGGCCCATAGCCTATTTCCAGGATTTTATCACTTGACTGAATCATTAAATCTCTCAGTATGTTCTCATAGGCCGGNCTGTTTCCGATTTTCATCAGTTCTGAAATAATCACACCAGGTATTCCTCCGGGCTTTTTAAACTGCATTCCAATATTTCTTAGAATAGACATGTCAAATACTTTAAAAAGATGCTTAAGCTTCATTCCGGCTTAAATAGATTCAAAAATTATTTAATAATTTGACTAAACAAGTTTATTTACAACATAAATCTTATCAAGTTCTTTAGATAATTCAATTGCCTCATTAATGATCTCCACCGGATAATCATTTATTTCGAGGATCCGGATTGCGTTCCTGTTTTTTAGCTTACCTCGCTTTAACCTGAAATCAAAATCCACAGTTTTGTTATCAACCTGTTCACTAAAATGGTATAGATCATATGTATCCATCAACATATCTGCCAATTCAATATCNTGGGTNGATACNAACACAATATTATGAGGGTTGTTCAAAAATGACAGNACTGCTTTNCCTGCTGATATTCGTTCGATTGTATTTGTCCCTTTGAAAATTTCGTCGAGCAAAAACAAATTCGATNCAGACATTTGACTTTTTTCAATCATTTGCTTTATTGTCAACACTTCTTCAAAATAATAACTTTTATCATTCATCAAATCATCACTTATCCTGATTGCAGAATAGATTTTAAACCTCGACAAAACGACTCNCCTCGCGAAGCAGGTATTAATTGTCAGTCCTGTTATTGCATTGAGTCCGACAGTACGAATGAACGATGTTTTACCCGACATGTTTGAACCGGTAAGAAGGATTGATTGATTGACAACCTGAATAGAGTTTGGAACACAATCAGCTATTAACGGATGATACATTTCCGTAACTTCTAAAACTTTACTTTCCCCCGTTATCTCAGGTAAGCAGAATAGATTAAGCCCCTGTCTTAAAGATGCTATTGAAATGAGTGAGTCGATATACCCCACAAATGAAAATACTATTTCAATTTCTTTTCTTTTGGTATCCAATTGTTTTAACACTCCAAAAAGCAATAATGGTTCCAACAGGAAAAATGCTTTTATAATCTCAAGCATACTCCAGAAAATCATTCCTGCGTCAGATTGGAGTTTAGCCTCCAGCTTAAAAAAAGCCATCCGGTTCTTTACCCTGTCTATTATTTTATTCGACTCAGTTAATTCAGGATTTATATCCATCAAAGGTTTAATCCTGAAAAGCTCTTTTGATGCCTTATTTAATTTTAAAAGCTGGGGAATTGAGCCGATATATTCGTAAAGGTTTTTCTTATTCCAGTAATGGATCGCCATATTAATAATAACCACCCCCAGTAATATGAAGAAGAACCGGGGAAAAAATGGGACCATTAATAGTGATAAAAAAGCGCTTAAAGATAAAAGTGGTATAATAAAAAACCATTTCGGCTTTTTCAGGTGTTCATCCTGAAACAGGGAGGTTATAAAATAAGTACTTTCATTTGATAACTGATCCAGAATAATTTGGATCTTCAATCTTAGTTTCGGATCATTGCTAATCTGTTCAATGATCAACTCCTGCTTAGTAAAATCGTTCCGATCCTGAGGAATAGTTCTTAATGTATTATATAAAAACTGTTGTCCGACTTTTGAAGTTGTTCTGTCAACAAACATAAATAATTCATTAAAATCCAGATCATCGCAGGTTTTGTCAGACAAAACCTGAAATATATCGCTATGATCTTTGTTTCTAAAATACCTTTCAACCGATTCAAAATATGGTGAATCTGTCTTAACTTTCCCGAAGGATCCCATTAATCTTTCCCCGATTTTCTTTTTGGTCTCAAACATTATACTGGTTATGAATTTTTTGTAAATAAACCTGGATAAAATTATCTTACCCGATAACTTGCTTTGGCTGTTCCAACTAAATTACCGGTAGATATTCCATTAATCGAAATTAACACCGGACCTTGATGTTTTAGATTCAGGTACCTGATTTTTACCGGTCCGTCACCGTTAAAATAAACTTCAGGACTCCAGTAGTATGTTGAAGCTTTCTGCATTGTTTGGTCATTGTCGACGTCAAATTTTGTGGGACAATAAAATTCTATCTCTGACCGGTAAATACTAATAGGTAATAGCAAATTGTCATTCTTATTCTGAGATTTCCATTGAGTACGAAGCTTATTTAAGGTTGGATCGTGAAACATTGTATTAATAAAGATTACACCCCCACTGGCTTCTAAACCATAAACGGTCCGTCCCTGGTTGCCCAGGAGTATTGAAATGGACGCTATATCTTCCATCGGAATTGTTTTGGCAATTCTCCAGCCATCGGAGTACAAAGGCATTCCATCTATCACAAAAAGAGCACGATATGTGCCACCAAAAAAAGAAGTGCCTGAACCACGTAAAGGAAGTAATATATAGCCGTCAGTGATTAACCGGGGGAAACATAATCTATAGATAACACTTTGTAAATCAAAGGATGTCCGAATCATTTCCGGATCAGAACTCTTGATTTCAGTGTATTTATACCTTTCTTCATAAGTATTCTGATAGACTTTTGTAATTGGTTGATAGCCCTTTATTGTAACCTCAGGAATCTCAATAACACTGTCGCCCAGTGAAAATTTGTAATCGGGCGGAGAGTTTATGGAAATTTCCCTTGGAATTATTGGCAGCAGAGTAAAAATCTTATCAGGTTTAAAGAATTCTGCATTATAAGGAATACTTAAAGTTGCCTCGGTAATCTTCTTCCTTTCCTGAGCATCCGGGATCAATGTAACCGTCCTGGCAGCCTCAGGAAGTGAATCCAATGGTAAAATAACATCTTCGTTTATCTTTTTCCGAAGATGTATAACTGACGGTCCTTCAAGAGAAATCAGATCCAATTTCTTATCCGGAGATTTATTCTTTAATTCATTTAAAACCTTAATATTTATAAGATCATAATTAACCGGATCTTTAATCGTTTTTTCTTTCTCACTGAAATCCCATTTATATCTGCTCCAGCCATAAACCATCAACAGTAAGTCTCTCTCTTCATTGGTAAGATTTTCAAGTCCCTTAACCAGCACTTCAGGTGGCAGATTCTTCTGAAAATTCCGATAGTAGTTAAGTGTGTACTCAATGCCTGGAGTAAATATCTCTGCATCATGGCCTGAAATAGAATCGACAACAGATATTGAGAAAACTCCTTCCACAGGGTTTCCCGATCCATCGGTTACTGATATGGAAAGGTCAGATTCCTGTCCCTGACGATGAAGACTATTTTCAGTTTTGATGTTAAAAATCAGGTGTTTATCGGGATTAACATAATATAGTCTTTCTGCAATGTGTTTAAGTTTATTATTAAAAAGTGTTATTTGAGCAACACCGGAAAGCAGCTGGTCGGTCTTAATCACCAAACGTTGTTTCTTATTCAAAATAAACTCCTGTGAAAAAATCTGTGCCGAATTCATTATCCCTGAAACTGTCATCGTATCATTGCCATAGATGGTCGATTGAATTTCTACGGAAAATGATCTTTCATCTAACGGTTTTACACTCATACAAATGCCGGAAGAAATTGGATTCGGAAGAGACCATATTTTTTCATTATCCGCTCCTTTAATAATCTCCACATACATGCCTTGCTGTGGCTTACAAACAAAGAGACCCGGTCCATAAATGCCTGATTTAATTGTATCGAGTATGGATCCGGAACTGTTTTTTAGTAGTCCTTCAATCATAAGAGGATATCCTCTGTAATCAGTAGCATTGAAACCTATTCTTTGCTCAAGGCCTGTTACCAGGCTCCCTCCCTCAGGTAAAAATTTAAGTTCTACGTACTTGTCCTTATATATGGAATCTACTTTCGCAGCATTATTGGTTTTTCTTTTAATTAACAAATTAGCCTGAAATATGTCTTCAGAATCAAAATTCTGCATCATACTGGTAAAGGCAACAAACCTGTATAGTCCGGAAGCAGCATTTGAAGGTATTGTCATCCATCCTGAAACAGTTGATTTATCTATTCTGAAACGTGAACTGTCGGCTTTCATATTTTTACCATCAAAAAGCAGAGCATAAAATGAAACACTCGCTGATTCAAATTCATTCGTAAATCTGTTTCTTATATATGCCTGAAAGTGTATCGTGTCGCCCGGGTTATAAGTGTTTCTGTCAAGATGAACAAACACCTGGTCGGGACTTTTTGATTTTTGTTGCAGGAGGAGGTATTTTGCAATAGGGGAAGTATCCTTCTCTGCAACGGTATCAACATTTAAGATGGAATAGGGCAGATAATCATACGGCAGCATGTCGGCAACCCTTTCATTTCCAAGTTTCCCACCCCAGGTTACAGAATATGGATTATCAAAATAACCGTTCCTATAAACTTTAAGAGTATCATTGAATTGCATAGTACTTATTTCCTCAATCGGATGAAAACCCAAAATACCTGTCTCTAGCTCCGGATGGTGGTTGGTGTAACTTACCATTACAGGATCTCTGTAGTACAAAGCTGCGTGGCTGGAGTTACGTGTAACAATAATATTGTTTTCTTGAATTTGAGTGATTGGCTGGATCTCTTTAGTCTCAGGATCAATTTCGCACTTTGAGATCTTGAAATTTTCCCTCCTCAGTGAATCTGAAAAGAGAGCTCTTAAAAGATGTAATCTCGAACCAAAGTAGGTATTCAGTCTGTTTTTAGTCCACTTTTTGTCGCTTCTTGAGTTTCCTTTCAGAGCCTGAAAATAAAGATTACCCGAAAATCTAAGATATGCTGTCCGGTAATCAAAAATAAATTCTGTCAGATCGTAGATTATATTATATCCTAACGACTTGTTTTCTATTTGAACAGGTTTAACTGAATAACCCCTTAATATGCCGGTTTCCATGTCTTTGTAAACATGAATATCCTCGTGATTCAGAATCCTGCAATTTTGAGAGTTAACGGTTTGTCCTAGAAATAATTTATCAAACTGGGTTAGGTTCCTTACTCTGATTTTGGCTTTTGCATTAATAGTTACTTCTCTTAATTGAACCAGGTTTAGTGATAGTTTTATATTAATCTTCTGCATTGTACTCTTTGCAGAAAGAACAAAAGAACCCGACTTAAAACCCAGACAGGAAGCAGTCAGTTCATAAACCCCGTTTTGAGGAATAAATAAAGAGTAAAATCCTTTATTATCCGTCAGAGTGCCAACTGTGGTTTTTGATAAATATACCGATGCAAATGGGATCGGTTTATTTAGCGAATCAATTACAAAACCCGTTATAGTTGTCTGTGCACTAAGGTTATAACATAATATTAATAAACATGATGAGAAAAATAATCTCAGTTTCATGATATGAAATTATATAATATTACTCACTTTATTACTTCTGTTGGAGAAAAAACCTGACCAAAGCAAGGTTATAGTCAGGCATCAATAAACATGCCAGCCGTGTTATCCTTTTTCCAGTTGTTCTATCTCATCAATCTCTTTATTAAGCTTTTTAAACCGTTCATAAATTGAATACTTAAAAGTAATATAGATTGATGAAAGAAAAACAAGAATAATCAATAACAACGGGAGAAGTGACATAAAATTAAGGCTGAAGTTTAGTTCATGAATAATCATCATAAAGAAGCCTGCAATAGCAAACGGTCCAAGAATGTATCTTATCCTGGTCTTTTTAATCTTAAACTTCTCGAGTTGAACAATTTCTTTTTTCAAAGTTAATACTGGCATTGAGAAATTGATCTTTCGAAGAAGTTTGAAATATTCGATATCCCAGATATATGCAATCGTACAGACTGTCCCATACAGGGCTAACCCTATATAAAACCTTAAAGAAATAACAAACTGGACATCCAGGACAAATACTAATATTAAAAACAGCAGAGGAGAAAAAAGATTTAATCCGGCTATTAATTTAATCCAGTTAAATCGTCTTTTAGGTTTTGAGATCAGCATCAGTCTAAGTATTTCCTTGTTAAGACGAGTATTTTCAGATAGTTTTTTATCGTACTCGTGCCATATATTTTGTAATTCTGATAATTCCATTATTTCTCAATTTTTGTGGTTGCCAAATCTTTTATTAGTTCTTTTATGCGGCTGATTCTTGTACCTACATTGGTTTTTGAAATCCCCGTAACCTCAGAGATCTCATCATGCGAATTGCCGTCAAGATAAAGCAGGATTATTGCTTTATTCAGTTGATTTAACTCATCAATGCACTGGTATAAGATTTCAGAGTTTGATGAGTCTGGAGGATCATTTATCAACTGCCTGTTTTCAAATTGATTCAGATCGTCAGGGAAAAACAACTTATCTTTTTCCCTTTTGCGTTTATAATTCATTGATGTGTTTAATGCTACCCGATAAATCCAGGTTGATATTTTTGAATCACCTTTGAATCGTCTGAAAGATTTCCAGAGCTCAAGAACTATGTCATTGATAAGGTCCTCTTTATCAGCCACATTTACTGTGTAGGCTCTGGCAATCTTTAGAATAATCCCGACATTTTTTCCGAGAATATCCAGGAACTCGTCCTTTTGTCTATTGTCTGTCATCTTCCATGCTGTTACACTTTGGTTAATAAATCAATTTGTGATCACATTATCCAATTAGTAACTTATCCATGTAAAAAATCACAAATACTCCTGGTTTTTTATTGAACCGGCTACTCAAATGAGTATAGATATGAGTTAGTATTCTCATTAAACCATTATAGGTATCGGGTTATTCTGATAATTTAAATCTTATCTAAAATCAGTACCCAATCATTGCCATTTACTTTTTCACCCGGAGGATTAAAAGTCTTTATACCTTCAGCTTTGTAAGTTCCTATCTTAGTAAGAATTCCATTCCTGGGATTGTACCATGAAGCTTTAATCCTGGATAATTTCATTCTTCCTAAGTTGATATTCATAGTATTACCATTGCAGGTGTAAATGAAAGCATAATCCCTGCCCTTTGTAGCTGCCTGATAATCATACCTTTCTCCCTGTGTACCGGCTATAAGATCCTGCGCCGGCATTCTGTCAAAATAATCTCTCGACATCATAAGCTGTTTAAGGTATCTTATCTGGGATGCTCCCGGAGCATTTAAAGCTACATCCCAGTTTTCTTTCACACCGTAAGAGGACTCCCGGTCACCTTCCTTGTGAAATTGCATTATTGCATTGTTGCCGTAAGTAAATCCACAGGCTCCTGCAAAAACCGACCAATAGGCGTAGCGTCTGACATCCGCGTCAGTCCAATATGGCTGTGCCGGATCGTGAAGGCCCTGTGGAATTCCTTCATAAGACGGTTCTCCATCAAGTGTTGGCTTTACAGGAAATTTACTATAATCATCATTGACATATTTCCAGTTGTCTTCACCATAGCGAAGGTCTGTAATGTCCTGATCATATCTGCGGTGACCTGACTGGAACATATTAAAATCAAGCCAGGCATCATTATGGAACCATTTTGATGATTGTGTCCTTCCGTAGGGATGAAATGAAATAAGTTGGTTTGGACATATCTTTCGTAAAGCAGATCCAATTGTCTGCCAGATGGCAGTTGAATCGCTGCCTTTAATATCGCCGCCATTTAACCACACAACATTTGACATGTCTTTATATCTTCCTGCCAGCCATTCTATATATTTTAAGGCCTTTTCCCTTGTTATACTGCCGTTCTTTACATTTGATCCCCATACTGGCACCAGAGCCATATATAATCCTTTTTTATGGGCCAGGTTAATCAGGTAATCAACATGGTCCCAATAATCGTATTGCTTAGGGTCGTCAGGAGAATTCCCTGGTTTAGTAAAAGGACGTTCAACATCTCCGTCTATCAGTGCCGAATCTCCATAAACATTTACTGCTTTCTTAGCATCGTGTAATACCATGACCTGGATCACATTAAATCCTTTCTGACGCCGGTCTTCAAAGTATCTCGCTGCATCTTCACGGTTTAGTTTTGTGAATAGCAGCCATCCTGTATCGCCCGTCCAGAAAAATGGATCCCCATTTTCTGTAACAAGAAATCTTTTGTTTTGCGATATTCGAAGTATGGGGCAAATCTCTTTGTCAGCGACAGAATAACACGACATAAAAATCATTAAAATGGATAAGAGAACAGATAGTTTTGCTCGCATGGGCTTAATTTATTAAATCTTCACACAGCTTTTAACCTCCACGTAGATTGTAACTTTCCTCTACGGAACAATTTAAAAAACTGTCTAAGCGTCAAACTTTTAATCAAATATCTGAATGAGCTCATTTCAGAGTTTTTGATTTTAGCCTCCTTGTCAATAACAAACCCCATATCATTGAAAAAACGCTTAGCTTCTTTAAAACTTTCAAAACTATTGTCTTCAGTATTCTGTTGTTTTTTAAATTCATTTATAATGTCACTGTTTTTAAGGCCAAGTTTGGGTTGTTTGTTTTTTATGTATATATCTGCAGTGATCCAATAACCTCCTCTTTCCATAAGAATACGGTGGATGATTAAGCAAAGTTTTTCCTTTTCTTCCTTATTTAAATACGTTAACAGGCCTTCATTGACAATAGCAACCTCACCCTGAGGAAAATGGCCGGCAATTTCATTGAAATTATTTTCATCAAGAGCATTTAATGGCAATAATTCCAATAAGCCTCTAGTCTCGATGCTATCCTTTTTTATACTTTTTACAAATTCTTTTTTGGCCAATATTACATCAGGTAAATCAGTATCGATATAATGAATGTCTTTTTGACTTGAGTAATGCAGGCTGCGAAGAGAAAATCCTGATGACAATTCTAAAATATTCTTAATTGTAAGATCTTTTAAAAGCTGATCAATACTGTAGTACCTGCTCTCGAAGTGGAATGCTCCTGCCCAGAGAGTAAAATCTCTTCCTTCAAAATCAGGGATATACTTTTTGGGATATTCCAATAGCTCTGCTACTTGTCTGGCAAAAGGAATACTTGTAAATCCTTTTAATAATATTAACCATCTAGCCGAAGGGCTGATTGATGAGAAATCTCTATCCGTTATCATTTGTTCCATTTTATGCTATTGTGAGTACTCTAATATTGAATATTGGGTCCGGCTCATCATTGTGACAGACGGGAGCTTAAGAGTAATTATCTCTGCTATTCCTGTTCAAACTATATTAAACAATTGTCGTACGGGAAGTATACNTTTTATAAACCATTACTCCCCAGGTAATTGCAAATATAATTACTCCCATATTAAGTTTCGCAAGAATAAAATCCGATACTACCCAGGGACAGATGATATCAATAGGTAAAATCGCCAGTAAAATAAAATTTAACCATAATAGTACTTTATCCAATATTGTCGGCACAATGCTCAGGTACCAGATTGCGTAGCCAATCATGGCAATTACATACGTATGCCTCTCAGAACTTAATCCGAAAAGGATGGCCCAGCTCATCATAATTCCAAGGAACTGTGCCCTGTAAGCAAATGAATCTTTGAATGATTTTAGCTTAAATAAAGCGAAAAGAAGGATAACGAAAAGTACTCCAATGGAAATAAACCCCATAATTGGTTCTATAGATTTGAATAATAAGCATATCGGACGGTAGATACTATAAAAACGTAAAGCGTCGGAATGTTTCGTAACCGTAACAACCCACGATTGATAATATGATACCAGTTCATTTGCGGGAATATGAATAAGGGGCAAGAGTAATAATACAATTCCTAAAGCAATACAATACAATATATTCTTCCAGAATTTTGGATAAAATAATAACATCGCAAGCTGAAAAATACCATACACTTTGATAAAACCGGATACAAGAATAAGGAAGACTGCCCAAAACCCCTTTTTCTTCTCAAGAAGTGTAAACGAAAAAAGAAAAAGCGACGCAACCACGGGATTAAACTGAACGGATAAAAGGGTCGCAAAGAGTAATAAAAGTGTGAAGAAAAATATGAATCTTTTCTTTATAAAACTAAATTTATCGGGAAGAGTAAAAACAGAAAAAAAGAACAGAGTGTATGTAAATATATTCCAGCAGAACACTCCCAGCCATCCTGGCAAAAGTGCGAATGGTGTAAATAAAACAGAGAAAAGCGGTCCATAAAGAAAGAGATCGAGAGGTTTTCCAAGAATTGATAAATGGTTCCAGTCAGAATAAGGATTAACTCCATTCCAAAAGTCGAGAGATCCGTGAGAGAAAATCTGAAAGTTGTTATAGGTTAAATGAGCAGCCTCTTTCAGTGTAATTAAAAATGCGAAGAAAAATCCAATGAGATATATCGATCTTTGCGTTTTGGTCAATTTCTTAATTATAGCCAAAAGATTATTTAACATTAAATTGCTCATTGCCTGATTTTCTAAACTATTTATTTCACTGGTATTTGTGATGCCAAAGTTTTCAAGTCCAAATACTGTGCTTCACGATTAATTTAAAACTCAGTTACAACAGGTTGGTTATCCAGCCATGCAGCCATATTAAGAACAAGAAAGTTCCAATTTTGGAATCCTTTGTTCAGTACAGGCTCTCCATTGTCAGGCAGGTAATATTCATGAAGTGCGCCAAATCGTTCATAATCTCTACCTAAAAGCAAAATGGTTTTCTCAGCCAGCTCCTTTGCCTCATCATTATATCCATAATTTATAAGACCCCTGAATACCAGGTAGTTAACATTAATCCAGACAGGACCTAACCACGATGATGGATTACCACTCGCCCGTGTATCATACATTTTTTCCAATGGAGACAATGTGCGGATACCTGCCGGGGCGTTATATGATGTGGTGTCGTGAAAATGTAATTCGACCATTTCTTTTGCCTGTTGGGATGTGGCAATATTGCCCCACATAGCCATAAAACCACTCCATANGCTCAATCGTTGGATCAAACAATCGTATGTGCGGGGCTGTCCGGTGTGAAGATAGAATTTCCCGGGTTGAAGGGAGGTTATGTCTGGTTTTTCAACCGGGAGTAAATTTAAGTCAACGCTATAGTAAAACTTGTCGCGGGGATCCCAGCAGTTCGCCCGTATTTTTTCTTTTAATTTTTCGGCCTCCAGGTTAAAATATGTTGATATATCGGTAAGTTTGAGACAGTCAGCCAGGTATCCTGTAGCCTTTAGCTCTTTGTACATTAGTACATTGAGAAATATAGATCCTGAACTTTCGTGAGGACGGTAAAAGGTGCTTGGGTCGTTATCTACTCCAATTGCCTCATCAGTTTCCCAATAGATAAGTCCTGTAGAAGCATGACGATGAAAATTAAGGTAATTGCTTACAAAGGCTTGTAATGTATAAAAATCTTCACGTAACCACTCTGCATCGCCTTTCATATTTTGGACAATAAATGCAGCGTGTTGTGCCAGTGTTGGCTTATGCATATTACTTTTCCATGGATTACGAATGCTCAACATTTCTTGCCTGCTGGGAGCATTACGTTCAATCCAGATAGGGATCCAACCATCCATTGCTCCATAGCTAAGCGAATTCAGAACACACCCCTGTTCATATTTGAGCGCCTTTTCTCTATCTTTCCCATTGCCGTGTTCCAGCAGTATTTGTCGCAAAGCAACATCGCTGAGCCAAGAGTCCCAGTCCCAAAGCATATCAAGATACTGATTGCTTCCCGGAGCGAGAAACGGGTATTTTAGTGCCCCGCCCGGCTCCCGGTACATACCCTGCATTTCCTTGTATATATTCTCACGACAAATAGCTTTATATTTTTTGATATTTGCCGGAGTATTTGCAGGCATCTGAGCGGAAGAACTTGTCAGGATTCCTGTTAAGAATAAAACAAACAGAATACTTTTCATTATGAGTTTATTTTATTAGCGCTTCTTTGTTGTCCGGTCGCAATATAATTTAAACTTTTCAGAATGTNGCTAAGCTGGTATAAAGATCTGATTTAAGACAGGTATNTAATGATTGACACAGTTACNATCGTGGCGCAACAGTTTAATATACTACCGATTATTTTATAGCCCTGAGGAGCAATTATCGCTTATCACCGGCCTGGGTCAATGTTATCATTATTACACCA
>JGI20214J51088_10000622_pt1 | contig 24481 bp, 21 predicted proteins | sample WetSurMetagenome_FD_51088 | JGI IMG/M metagenome (IMG submission 51088) | reverse complement strand
CTGAACCCATAATGCCCACTGCCGACATACCTAAACCTGGAATTACTGTATCAATTAGTTTTATCCTCAGCTTAACAATCTGTTCCACTGATATGGTATCGCTTTTTATTATTATCTCAGAATCATTTAAAATTTTAAAATGACCCTTAAATCTCTGACCTGAGATGTCTGTTATTGTAATTATCTTCCCCTCGGTTATTTCCGTTTCTGCTTTAGTTTTTCTCCTTGTAAGAACAAGACTCCGCGATTGCCCAAAGGCATCAGATGCAAAAATGAGGGTGACAAGCAAAATTGAAAGCAAAGTTCTCATAATAAATAAATTTAAACACCTGCTGATTTGCAGATGCAATTTAAGTCATTATGAAAAGGATGTCAAGTTTGTTAAACTATGCTTAAACAACTTCTTATGAATGCAACTATTTCATTCATCGCTTCAGTTGCTTCCCTGAACATTGGAGCCATCAAAGGGTAACAGTGAAGCATGCCTGCTCCGGCTCTGAAAGTCACATCAACACCTGCATTTTTTGCTTTTATACAAAATTTTTCGCCTTCATCATAAAGCTCATCATCAACGGCTGAGTTAATAAACAGAGGCGGCAATCCGTGCAATTCACCGAATAATGGTGATATCAGAGGGTAATCGGGATTGTTTTCACCACAATAATATTTGCTGAAAACGGTCCATGAATTCAACTGTGCAGCTGAGACACTGTTTTTTGTTTTGTATGACTCACCGGAACAGGTCAGATCGACCCATGGTGATATGGCGACAGCACCGGAGGGTAATGGTATCTTATTCTCTTTAAGAGCCAGAAGCAATGCCAGACATAGTCCGCCACCGGCCGATTCTCCGGCTAAAAGAATATTTTCAGGTTCTTTCCCTGCATCAAGCAGCCATTTATAAATTTTCACTGAATCATCAAGTGCTGCAGGGAATGGGTCTTCAGGAGCGAGTCTGTATTCATAGAGAAGAGTTGCAACACCTGTGTTTTTTGCAAAATTTGAAATTAATGCTCTGTGATCATGACATGAACCTGACACATAGCCGCCACCGTGAACGTACATGATCACTTTTTCCGGTTCGGCTCCGGCCGGAATAAGCCATTCTGACTTTATCCCGGCAATAAATTCTTCACGTATTCCAACTCCTTCGGGAAGAGAGCTAAGCCTGTCGGCTCCGCGTTCACACTGCTCTCTGAATGCCTCGATCGAGGTATTAAAATCGAATACTTCTTTTCTTAGTTTCCCCTGTAAAAGGTGCCGATGTATTATTATGAAGTTTATAAGTTTTGCTTTAAATGAAATCACCTGTTGTTATCTTTTCGAAATTATCATTGTATATAAAAACCTGCAGTTCCCTCTATTCAGTTGTCCTACTTACTGCTTACTACTTACTACTTACTACTTACTACTTACTACTTACTACACACACCACCCAGTCCAATCTTTTCTGCAACAGTCCTCATCCCGTTTATCGTTTCCTGTATAATGAAGTCAAGGTCTTTTCCCATCATTGCAGCGCCTTTTTCAATGACCTCACGGTTTGCTCCGGCAGCAAAGTTCTTAAGCGGCCATTTCTTTTTTACAGATTTCAACTCAAGCTCATAAATTGATTTTGAAGGTCTTATAAGCACAGATGCCGTGACCAATCCGGTAAGCTCGTCAATGGTAAAAAGGACTTTCTCCATTGTATGAATAGGTTCAGTGTCTGTACATATTCCCCAACCATGACTTACAACCGCATGAATATATTCTTCAGGCCAGTGTTCATCTTGAAGTAACTTCCTTGTCATTGTGCAGTGCTGGTCTGGAAACTGTTCATAATCAAGGTCGTGAATAAGACCAATAATACCCCACTTTTCAACGTCTTCATTGAATAAACCGGCAAAATGTCTCATTACTGCCTCAACTGACAAGGCATGTTTTAAAAGGCTTTCGCTTTTATTGTACCGTGTCAGCAGTGACCATGCTTCTTCTCTTGCTGGATTCATGACTTATAGTGTCTCAGCCTGGCAGTTCAGGCAGGTTGTTAACATAAAAACTAATTACTTTTCTTTCTTTTTATTCATCGTGTCCATTGTTACGCCGAAGCTTGCACCAAGAGCAAGACCGCAGCCGACACATACCGGCAGCCAAAGGCCCAGGTTATTTGTAGCTACTCCAATGGCAACTCCAACGCCGGCTCCAATTGCCATACCTATTGATACTCCATAAGCAGTTTTATTTGTTTTCTTTTCCGAAAAGTTAGTTTTCATGGCTCATTTAATTTTATTTAAAAATATAAAAGAATTGTATTTATCCATTATTTCAGGCCCAGTTCTTCATTTATCTCAGCAATAATCTCGCTGCATCCTTTAATTGCTGCTTCATGTATTGGAATTATATTATTTGTAACCAACCCCTTACCCATTAGTAATTCGAGTCTGAATCCTCCACTCATCACAATTCTGTCACCGTTTTTCATTCTGCCGGATTTATCAAACTCAATCATTCCGGCAATCAGCTTTTCCATGTCTTTATTATGCTGATAATACATCTCATCCAGGTACTCAATGCGTTTAAAGCCAAATTCATGAAGCAGAATTATCTTATTAAGCAATTCACTATTTTCAACTATATTAAATTTACCACTGTTTTTTAACGCTTCATATCTGCCAATGTTGGGATCCAGGTTGGTACTGTTAAAGAAAATCCCCGAATATGCACCTATTGAGTCCTTGTTCAATTCTCCTGATGTCTGTATCCTGATAAAATAATTCATTCCGATCAGGGTATTTTCGTAAAACATCTTGCTTGTAATTAAGTGATCTATATCTCTCTGCAAATCAATTTTCAAGCCTGTGAGAAACTCCATTTCCTCTTTTCTGTCGTGTCTCAGCTGACTCCAGTTATGAAACCATATTGAAATGGTTACAGCAGCAATAATTATTAGAATTTCTATCACAATGTCTGCCAGTTTGTTTTTCAGATTACCACCTGCCGTTCTGAAAATAGAGAATGTTTTGTTGGCATGCCTGATTATTTCATTTTCAATCATATCAAATTCACTTAATGTTTTTGACTCTTTCTTTATTGAAATATTTTCGTTCGTCAGTTATAATAAATCCTTGCAATAATAATGCACAAGAGTATCACTTGACACTGTCATTATCTGATGAGGAAATGTCCTGCTCACAATATACTTGCTCCTTACAAATCCTGCATTTTCTCTGAACTGCAGTATCTCATAGGTGCAAATATTTTTTTTGAATCTGCAAACCGGGCAGGTGCCATTCAATGTGAATTGCAACCGCGGAGACTTTGAGAAACATCTATTGCCGTGACCTTCAGATTTTAGGCCTCGTATTACTCCTAACGCAACAGGCTTTGTACAAATAATTGAGCTAGATGTAGCATGCCCGGAAAGACCGTAATCCGCTCCCATAATCTTAAATACAAGAAGTTGAAAATACCCCATGCGGGAATCTTCAACAATTAAGTGATCAACCGGATTCAGGTGCTCGGAAGCATATGTCAAAAATTCATAAGGAATGTCGTCATTTTCAAAATCATTTACAAGTGAGGGGTCAACTGTTTTAAATGCAGAAATCAATGAATCAATAGATACACCTGTTTTTAATGCAAGCAAAACTGGTCTCCCGTATAAAAAGCCGTTAAAATAAAAACATGATAATTTATATCCGGGTTCTAAGCCAAGCTTATCAAAAAGTCTGAAGTACTCCTGCAGATTAAAGGATGCTGAATCTATATCAGAATTACCATTTGTATTGATTAATTCGGCATTTGATTGGTATTTAGAAATTTTATCTACAAATTTCTGATACCTGTATCCATGTATTATATTAAAAGAAATAATTGCGGCAAAAATCAGCAGAATGGCTGAGATTGTCTTTTTCATTTATATCGGTTTTTAGTTTTATATAAATTCATCTAAGAATTTAAGTAACCCCAAAAATATAGCTGAGAAGAATTATGCCGCAATTGAGATCATATCATGTCAACTGATATTTAACAGCCTCCTAACCTCATCAACCGGAACAGATGTGCGTTTTGATACCTGTTCAACAGTCATCCCCTTTTTATAAAACCCTGATACAAATGTTTTCATAGACTCTCCCACCTCAATTAAATGACAATCAGGATCAAAAAATCTGATTGTCTTTTGTCCCCATGGCTCCTCATGAATCTCATGGAGGAACCTGACTCCGGCCTGTTTGAGTCCATTATAAACACTGGTAAGGTCCTCCGTTTCAAAATAAATCTCAAACCTGTTGAAAGCAGTGTTATTTATTTTTTCCATTCCAAGGGAAAATGGAATTATGTGATCCTTTTGAATCTCCCAGATAGCCAGACCCGGATCCAAAATCACATTACCCCCAAAGTCGAGCTGGATTTTCAACCCCAGCACATCGCAATAAAACTGCTTTGATGCATTTATATCTCGTACAAAGATTGCAGTAGAACAATTTCTTAAATCCATATGGAAAATGAAGTTCGGATTTTAAACTCTGGAACTGTTTTCAACTATGAGCTTTACAACATCATAGCTCACTGCATCAAACATCATTTCAATGTTCCTTGTATAGTCTGTGTTGTGGCACATAATCGCATCTTTAACCAAAAATGGTTTGTAATCGTGATTAAACGAACCTGTTCTGGTTGCCATGACGCATCCTACAGCACTCAGACCGCACAGGAATAATGTATTGCAGCCGTTCTTTTTCAGTACATTGTCAAGATTTGTCTTATTGAAAGCGTCACCATATGATTTGATGATTTGAGTATCTCCCTTTGTAATCTTTATTGCAGCAGGGTATTCAAATTCTTCAGATCCTTCAAGTGGGCCACTCTCCGCATCAGTATGGTAAATCCTGATAACAGGCAGGTTGTTGTTTCTGAAAAGATCAATCAGCATGTTTATAAAGAAGAATGCAATCTCTTTATCACGGCCCGGAATCATAGGCAGGTACATGTTTTGAACGTCAATCACAAGCAATGCCGGTTTTATACTGTCCATTCCCTTTTTTGAATTTAATGTCATATTTATGCTTTTTATAGTGCCAAGTTACTAATTATCAGCTTTACGAGCTTTATGAACTTTATGAACTTATTTATATTTTTCAAGCAATTTCAAATCCGCCTGCACCTGTTTATCCCACCTCAGCAATGCTCCCTTATCCTGCCCCATCCGGGTGTCATTTCTGAACTCATTGAATTCATCTGATAAAGCTGTCATTGAGTCATTGTACTTAATCATGAATACGGAATTAACGTCCTTGCCAAACTTTGTCTCAGACAAGGTCTTTCGGAGCATTCTTGCGTGCTTCTCATATATGTTAAACATAACCTGAAAGTAAAGCAATCCATACTCACTTCTGGCTTCAGGGTTAACCCACGACTTTGTTCTGTCAAATATTGAGTAAACCCTGAAATTGATTTCAGACAGAGCATTTGGTTTGTCGTAGAACCCTGCATTCATGCAGAATGCTTCTCCGATAAAGCCGGTATATATTTGTGGTTTCCCTTTAAAATCGTCCCATGAAATTTTCCGGTTTTCACTCCAGTGAATGGTATCATTAGGTGTTTTTTCCTGTCCGTAAACGAAACAGGATATTAAAAGCCCTGAGAGAATAAGTTTTAATTTCATTGCCAAACAATTAATATCATCTGTTAACATTACTCAGAACTGATCTCAATTTCAGCAGGTTTTAGTCCTTGTGACTCTGCTTTAAGGGTAATTAGTCCGGGTTTACCTGAGTTTTGAACTATAACCTGCATCAATCCGTTAAAAGCTTTTCGTTTCCACCGGGCAGCAGGGAACACAACTTTAACTGATCCGGGGTTTGTATTTAATTCATCCCATTCATTTTGTTTAAGTAATGGTGTGCCAATAATGGCGAAGACATTTTCCCCTTCATGAATCATTTTTGCATCCAGTATGAACTCGTGACCCAGCTTATCGCGTTTCATACCTGTTGTTAGCAGATGACCATTTATGTAAACTGACTGTTCCTCTCCAAGAGATCTGGCATAAAGTGCAATCTCAGTGGCATTGGTTATATCAGGGAGGATAAACTCGCCCCTGATTACAATTCCTTTTACTGAAGGTGTTGAAATTGACATATTCCACTTATTTTCCGGAAATGCTGCCGGCCATTGTGAATCATCAAAATCAGAATCGGTTTCAGAACATGGAAACGTGTTAACTACAGTTTTTATTCTGAGGTTTTTAATATGTGAAAGGACAACCGATTCAACATACTGGTCAGCTTCATGACTTGCCGGATCGCCATTGCCTACGCCAATTATTTTTCCGGGACCGTCAACAGTAAAAGTGATTTCGTTGTCTGCCGTCGGAACAAAACGGCTCCTGGCATCTTCTATTTTAACTGTAATTATGCTTATGTCCTGTCTGTCAGCTTTGATTGTTGTTCTGTCAGGTATCAGCCTGATAGCCGATGCCTCGCCGCTTGTCTCCACCTTATCTGAAACAATGTTTTTGTCATTGACAAAACCTTTTGCCACCAAAGTTCCGGGGTAGTATTTAACCTTCCATTCAAGGTGTCCGTTCTTCTTCACTGGTTGTTTTCCCAGGCTTTTGTTGTTAAGCCAGAGTTCCACTGCGTCACAGTTACTGTATACTGTGATTGTTTTTTCTTTCCCCTCATCTCCTTTCCAGTTCCAGTGAGGCATGATATGGACGACAGGTTCATTGCCCCACCACGATTTAAGATAGTAGTAAGTGTCTTTTGGAAAGCCACATTGATCAAGCAGTCCCTTCTGTGCCCCTACAGCAGGCCATACACAGGGGTTGGGTTCGCCCTGATGGTCAAAGCCTGTCCAGTAGAAAAGCCCTGCAAGAAAAGGTCTTGCGGAATAAAAATTCCATCCGTATTCAGTTCCTACGTTTTCAGGCATACGGTTTGTCGGAGCCATATGACCCGAGGCCATATCTGTAACATAAACGCCGCGTGTCCCCATGGTATTTGTCTCCTCGGTTCCAACGCCAGCCTGCATGGGGAATTTTAAATGATGAACATCAATATCTCCCTGAACGATGTAGTTATACCCCATTACCTGAAGTACCATCCCTGTCCCATTGTCCCAGCCGCCACTCACTGCAACCGTAAAAGCACGTGTTGAATCAAGCTTCTGAGCATAGTTCTGCATGGTAGTGGTAATACGTGCGCCTTTTACATTGCCTTCAATGGTCCATTCTTCATTTCCCAGCGACCATAATATAACGCCGGGGTGATTACGGTCGCGTTTCATCATTGAAGAAAGCATATCAAGATGTTCCTCATTGATCCCCATCAACCTGTTTTCATCAATCACAAGCATTCCCAATCTGTCACAGGCATCAAGCAGTTCAGGTGTAGGAGGGTTATGTGAACAGCGGTACGCATTGCTTCCCATTTCTTTCAGCCTTTTTATTCTGAACTCCTGCAGCGCATCAGGAACTGCAACCCCAACACCGGCATGATCCTGGTGGTTATTTGTCCCTTTAAGAATAACATGTCTACCATTGAGGAAGAAACCACTGTCGGGGTCAAACCTGACCGTTCTTATACCAAATATGGTCTCGTAACGGTCTTTTATGCTATCGTCCGACTTTATAATTGTCACAAGCTTATGTAGGTATGGTGACTCTAATGACCACAGGTGAGGGTCATTAATGGTCACTTTGCAAAAGATCGTTTTTTCGCTACCAGCATCAACTTCCGTCTTTTTGCTTTTATTCATGGCAATTACATTACCATTATCATCCTCAATATTTTGTTCAATTAAAAGTTCAACAGGCTTGTTGTATTCATTTTTTATTGAGGTGCGAATAGAGACATCTGCACTGTTCATACCAAGAGATGTAGTAACAAAGGTCCCATATCTGGATACATGCAATGGTGATGTTTTTGTCAGCCATACGTGTCTGTATATGCCTGCGCCCTCATAATACCATCCCTCTTCCATTGTGGCATCCACTCTTACAGCAACAACGTTTTCACCACCATAATTAAGATAGTCGGTTATATCATAGGCAAATGAGTTGTACCCGCTGTGGTTCTCGCCGAGGTAAAAGCCATTGACCCATACCTTTGAATTGCGATGCACGCCATCAAATTCAATTGATATTTTTCTCCCCAGATCTTCAGCAGGAATAGTGAATGTCTTTCTGTACCATCCCACGCTGTTTTCCGGAAAGTTTCGTCCTATGGTACGGTAGCCGTGGCTGTGACTTCCAGTACTATCAAAGGGAAGCTCAATATTCCAGTCGTGAGGCAGATCAATAAGCCTCCATGTGCGGTCTTCGAACCATATATCAGCCGGACCGTCCCCGTAACCGGCCTTTGTATAGTATGAAAAATACCCGGTTCCATTATTAAAATCTTTTGATGCGTCGAATGAGTGACCCAGTGCAAATCTCCAGCCGAAATCCATCTTTATCCTCTCACGGGGGTCATTACCAGAGCCTGCTACAGTAAAACTATACAGCGTGAAAATTATTAAGAGGCAGGTTCTCATGCGATTTGATTTTGATATAAAATTAAGATTTTCCACTGAACACAGAACTCATAACAGGAACCTTAGGATATTTCATTATTTAAAACAATTATTTTGAATGCAAGAAAGAGGAATCTTCCATCATACTCAGCAATAAATAATGCTTTGCAGCTGAACTTAAGAGTGGACTTAATCTACTGTCTTCCCAAAACTGAAAAACAGGTTTGTAATTTGTAAGCCAGGTTCCCTATAACCTGAAATATAACCCAATTTCTCCTGTAGGATAAATATTAAATTGGCCAAGCACATCGTAAAAGCCATATCCTGCCATTATATTGAATCGTACACGTGATCCGAAAGCAAAGCCCGGGCCAATGCCCACATTTACCCTTGCATTACGGTCTGATGAACTGCCTGAATCATAGTATAAGTCATCATTGTTAACAGAGACGCTTGAGCCCAGATATCCAAAAAACCTAAAATAATTTGAATCATAAAAAGTATGCAACGCGGTAAGACCGAGGTTAATGAATACATAGTCATTGGTTTTAATCGGTAGAGCTGTCAGCTGTACCCCGTTTTTTCCCGGCCAGTATCTGTATGAAAGCCCTACCCCTGTTGTTGCACCTGCATGAAACCCAAACTCCTGGGTGTGTTTCACTGTTAAAACTTCAACCTGCTGTCCGAATAAACCGGTTGTAAGCATTGTGACTGCAAAAAAGGCTAATATTCGTTTCATTGTCAGACTTTTTTAGATTTGATTGCTTTTCTGATTTCTTTTAAACAAATACCATTCCATTTTTTGCTTTTTAGTCAGTTTACTGAATATTAGCCATTTTTTCGGCTAATAAAGACATTAATAAGGTTAGCATTTCATTTCAGAAAGACTTCAAAATTGCATTGCAAAGATACTAATAAAGGGATCTTTTAGCTTAGCTGCAGTCACATGATTTTCCTTTGGCTTTCTCAAACGCCTCCATGCCTTCCCTTACCGAGAAATAAGCCAGTCCGGCCGCTCCGATCACATCGGCATAGGCAAACCCCGTCAATTCATAAATAAGGCTTGAAATAAGAAGCATAAAAGACATGTATACACATACTTTTGTGCAGTTACTATCGGCAATGACAGGTTCTGAATTCAGTCTCCTTCCTGTTGCCCTTTTGGCATTCATAAGCCATATCATAACAGCTATGGAGACAACAGAAATAATTACGCCCCAGAAGGTTGTTTTGGGCGTATTCCTGTTTAAAACACTATTAACTATACCGGCAACCAAACCTATTGAAAGTAAATAAAATGCAAATCCGGTGACTCTCAGCGCTGAGACTTCGAAACCGTTTCTCCGGCTGTCAGGATTTTGTTTTATTCTTAGTATCATAACTGCGACTCCAATACCAGAGATAACCTCAATAAAACTGTCGACCCCAAATCCAAACAGAGTCAGTGTTTCATCATGATAACCCACAGCCATGGAAATAAGGCCTTCGAGTATGTTATAGAAAATGGTGAATAAGCTAAGATTATAAGCTCGTCTGTAAAGATTTTCCTCCCTGGTCATAAAGTTTTAAATGTTGATGACGAAATGTTTTATAATAAACAAACATTATAACCTTTTGATTTCGCCTTTTGAAACTTTATAAATCAAGTTGTTCAGTTTTCCCGCTTTTCTTCTTTATATATAGTTTATCACTGAGCTTATCAGGATGTGACTGATCAATGCCATACTCTTTTAGTTTTTCCCTGAATTGTGCAAGAGCCATGTCATCGCCTGAACGGGTAAAAATGAAAACATCGCGGGCCGGGATTGCAAATATCAGATCATCACCTTTAACATATTTGCGGGCAAGAGACCATATTTCATTAATAACCACAAGACTTGACTCAAGTGAATTGCAGTTTTCAATCATTCCAATATCTTCTGTGATCATTTTTACAGCGATCTTACTGGCAATAATCTTAAAGAGGTTTCCAAATGCTTTGCTCACCATCTTGTCAGGGTCAATCTTATCCTTTGCAACTTCAATCTGTCTGTTCAAAATCCATTCGTAGTCATCTCCGTTTTCGACGCCAAGGAAGATGCTTAGATCAGGATCAAAATCAAGTGGGAATGATACAGGTTGTGAACCTTTACTTTTGTGGTCTTCACTGGCAGCGGAGGCAATATCCTCATCCTTACGGCTGGGTCTTATCACCGGAACCATCTTTTCAAACCGCTCAATGAATTCTTTCTCCTCTTTTTCGAGATCCATCATCATCTGCTTAAATGCGGGGGCATTTGCATACGGGTCCTTTTTATCCCTGCTACTCTTAAATAGTTTATCAAATAGTCCCATAGATATCAGAGTATTTCTGTTATTAAAACAAAACGAACACGTAACAGAGTGAAGCTCAGACTGGCAGTGATATCTGCCTTATCTGTCTTATGGCTCTTCTTTCAGAGTATAAATATAATAATATGAACCGTATCTTTCTATTGGTACAGGAGAGGTAAAAAAATGTTATTTGCTGCCTTTTAATGTCTGAAAAAATATTACAATTCAGGGCCACCGCAGTTACAGGGGTGATTATAAACCGGCAAAACTGGATGTATTTAAATTAAATGAATAGCTGATTGTCAACCCGATCCTCAATCCGTTCCATTGAGGTTTAATTTTCTCTCCGTTATCAGGGTCAGATAAATAAGTGTATTCATTATCTGATAAATGAAATGGTTTGTTAATTAGCCCGATACTGTAACTCAGGTTTATCCCGACTCCAATATTTTTAATTGGGTACATAAAGTTAATGCCCGGTTCAAGGTAAAAGCTGTTTGCCATAAATGTATAAGAGTCATGTGTGATTAAGCTATCCATTAATGTTAAGCTTTCATTCATTTTCAATTTTGAAAACGATACTCCAAAAATTGAGTATAGTGATAAGTGAACTGCACGGTCAGTCATTAAATTCACTTCATAAAATATACCAGGGCCACTTGAATTAATAATCATATCAAAGCGGTATTCGCCTGAGTAGTCGACAGCAGATACGCGTGAACCGGTTGTTAAGAAAGAGTAAAAAATTCCACAACTGATATTATCTGAGTAGTGGATACCGATGTATGGCCGGTAAAATAAATATGGAGGGAAATCAGAAACTGTTTTTGCATCAAAAGGCAAATCGTTTTTGATGTGTTCATTTATATGTTTCAACCCTTTCATAGAATTTGAGGCAATACCCGCTTGCAACCCGAAACTTGCATTCTGTGAAAAAGCTTCAATTGATACAAATGAAAATATTACAATAAAATGAACATATTTTTTCATAATCGTTATTCCAGATAATCAATAACTCCTGAAATGCAACAAATTGCATTATCAACAAGAATACACTTGTCAGAGTAGTAATCTGCCTCAAAATTTATTGGCAGATCTTTAATTAATGTACCATCAGTCAAGCTTCTGATATATAAATGTTTGCTGCTGTAGGTCAGAATTTTCCTGTTATAAAAATCTATATTCTGAATACTTCCATCTGCCAGTGGAAAGTCATACAGAGTAGTGAAATCAGCACATCTTTTAATATAAAGCCTGGCACCATCCCAAAGGACAAGTTGTTCAGGGTTTATAGGGTCAAATTCAAAGTACTTCGGTGCGGCATCAAACATGGGCTGGCTCCAGATTCCTGAAAATTTTGAATTTTCAAATCTGACAAGTCTTAGTGAATCGTCTAAGAGATAAATATAATTACCCCCGGGTGATATCTTATAACCTTTGCACCAGGCAGTTTTCCCCTTGTAATAAGCCAATGTAGCAGATGTGTTGTAATCATAAAGATAGAATCCCGAGTTTATGTTATTAACAAGTACTATTCCTGCATCAGAGACCGGTACCGGAGGAATATAATTTTGTCCGGAATAAGGTTTTAGATCTCTTGTCTGACTGCTTGTCATACCAGATGTTTTAATAAGCATAACATTATGATCACAGTTAACATATGATGTCACATATTTGCCGGAGGCTGAGACTGCAATGTTTGAAAAACTGCATGTACTGCATCCTACAGGGTCATAACTGAAATTTTCGACCTCGGTTTTGGCTGAAACAGAGAACCTTATCATCCTGTAACATCCTGAAATATAAATAAATTCGTCTTTACCGGTCTGAAAAATATTATCGTTGCTGGAACCATAAGGATCATATTTAAATCCAACACGGAGATTATCTATACTATTCTCAAACATATAATATGCCTGTTCATTAAACAAAGCATTTTTTCTGGGAACAAGTCTGAGTTTTATGTCTAGCTGATCATTGAATTTAAATTCTGTTGCCTCATAGGAATTATCATCCGGATTGTGAGTTGACTTGACTTTAGTGAAGTAACTGGAGTAATTATTTCTGATATATAACTGATAAGAATCAACTGCATTGTAATAATCACTTTTGCCCCATTTAATATAGAAACTCTCCGGCTCTGAAGCATCCGTCATCAATTGTGTTTTCAGATTACGTGAAAGGTCAAGAGATGCCCAGCCTAAATTATCATTTGCCTCTCTTTCTACTCTTATATAATAAGCTACACCCTCTCCAACATAACTACTATCAATAAAATGGGTAGAGGCAGATCTGCCCACCTCAACTTCTCCATTATTTACAGCTCTTGTAATAATGTACTCTTTAAAATCATGTCCTTTGTACCTCTTCCAGGATAGATTAAGTAAACCGTCATTAATTGAGGAATTAATCCGGGAATAATAATTTTCTTCCACAACCAGCGTCCAGGAATATGAGGTCAGGTATCCTTCAAATCACAAAATGTCTGCAATACTTCCTGTTCCGGTGGCAGTGTAAACCTCAATAGTCATCTTATATATTCCATTGCCTAAAGATTCCGGGTCAACGTTAAATGTTCCTGAACCTGAATTCACAATACCATATTGATTCGAATTTATTACAAGCCTTACAGCTTTTATTGCCTGGTTGTTGCTTGAAAAAGAAAAGTTTACCTTTTCAGTAGAATAGAGAAAGATGGTATCGTATAGTGGGTTAAGTATTATGGTAGTTATTTCCGGAGGCGTAACATCTGTATTCACTTTGCGCTCATACACCTCATTAGTTTTATATTCACATGAGGAAATAAATGAGCTAATAAAACCTAACAAAAGCAGGTAAATAAAAATTCCTTTTTTGAACATGACTTGACTCTGATTGCAGATATTTAAACAGTGCAATAAAAATATAAATTTTTTTGAAGAAAAATTCGGCACTACATAAAAAAACAAGCAACATGGTTCCTTGAGTTACTAATTAAATAGTTGAAAGATTTTTTGCGCCATTATTAACTGCAGGCAGTAAGATACTGGTCCGAAGTATCATGAAATTGTTTTTATTAAAATGATGTGTAAAGGTTTATTTTTGTAAATCTTATTACTATTTTTCATCTCATCTTAATTGCAGTTTAAATCATGTCAGAAAACAGTAACGCAGGTTGCATAACGGTTATTACCGGTGGTGCAGGAGGATTGGGTTCAGAGCTTGCATCTGAAGCTATGAGCCGTGGGAAACATGTTATTATCATTGGCAGAGAAGGCAAAAGACTGAACACGATGGCTGACTCGCTGCAAAAGAGGAACTCAAAAGGAAGCGTGGTACCATTCGCATGCGATATTTCAGTTCAGGAGGATGTGGACAGGTTTGCTGATTTCATTAAAAAAGAAGGATATCAGGTTGAATACCTGTTTAACAATGCAGGCACCGGCTTCTTCAGAAAGGCCAGGGAGAACAGATCTCCCGAAGTTGAAAAAGTTATAGGATCAAGCCTGACTGGAATGATCCTGCTTACTTCGGCAGTTCTCAATATTGCAATTGAAAAGAGCCCTTTAACTATTATTAATATTATGTCCACCTCAGCATTGGTTGGCAGGGCCACAGAGACAGTTTACTGCGCTGCCAAATGGGGTGCCCGTGGTTTTACAGAAGCACTCAGAATGGAACTTAAGGGAGAAGGCAAAAGAGTTATAGCTGTCTACCCGGGTGGAATGCAGACATCTTTCTGGGATAACGAAAAGCGGGATATTTCTTCCTTTATGAATGCGGCCGACGTAGCATCACAGATTGCAACTGCTGTCTTTGATGCGGAGAAGATTCTTGTTTCTGATATAACTATTGTGAGGCCATAGCTTAAGCGTACGCCCCCTATCCCCGGCCCTTCCCCCTGCACGGGGGAAGGGTGCTCACAGAATTAATATTTGTAATTAAAAGTCACATTATCACTTTCACCATTGGCTTTTATATCTCCGGCCTACGCTCTCCGCTCTCCTTTTTCAGATTGCTTACCCACGCCATCATTCTTTTTTCACTTTTCCCTTTCAGAATAGGGAAAAATATATTTAATTTGCCGTATTAAATATTTATTCATTATATATGTATAATTCAATAACTATTAAAATTGGCTCAAATGTATTGACAGGTGCAGAAGGCATGATTGATGAGTCACGCATTGCCTCAATTGTTGATCAATTGGCGGAGTTGCGAAAGAAGGGTATAAACATTTTACTGGTCTCCTCCGGGGCAGTTGCTTCAGGCAGGCAAGAATTGGAATGCAGGAAAAACAATGATCCTGTATCATGCAGACAGTTATGGGCTTCCGTTGGCCAGGTGAAATTAATGAATATTTATTCACGTCTTTTCAGCAACCATGGAATACTTTGTTCACAGGTACTGGTCACTAAGGAAGATTTCCGCGATCGCAGGCATTTCCTTAATACACGTAACAGCCTTGAAACGCTCCTTGATCATGATATAGTGCCAATAATAAATGAGAATGATGTCGTCTCAGTGACTGAACTGATGTTTACTGACAATGATGAACTGGCAAGTTTGCTGTCATCAATGATGAAGACAGATGCAATGATTATTATGAGCAATGTGGATGGTATTTATGACGGAGATCCATCTGATCCGAAGTCAAAGGTCGTTCCTGTCATTGATGAGAACTATGGCACGGTCTCAAAATATATTGCTCCTACAAAATCGAGCTTTGGCCGCGGTGGGATGATTACGAAGTTCGGAATGGCAAGGAAGGTTGCCGATGCAGGGATACCTGTTCACCTTGTTAACGGTAAAAGCGATAATATTCTTATTGGTATAATTGAGCAAAGGCCCGGCACAGTTCAGACATTTTTCAAGCCATCACCTGAATCATCACAGGGAAAGAAATGGCTTACACACTCTGCCTTTTATTCTAAAGGAGAGGTAATTATTAATGAGGGAGCATATGAGTCTCTGGCATCAGATAAGGCCACAAGTCTTCTTCCCGTAGGAGTTGTTGCTGTAAAAGGCAATTTTATGAAGGGCGATATTGTCAGGATAATAAATCATGAGGGCAAATTCGTTGGCCTGGGTAAAACCCAGTACAGTTCGGAGACGGCTTTCAGGAAGATAGGCGAACATAACGCAAAACCGGTAGTCCATTATGATTATCTTTATTTAAGAAACGACGACTAATTTTTTGTCATGAAACATCAGGATATATTTGAAAAAGTAAGCATTGCCGGACATGAAATGGCAAAAGTACCATGTGAGATTGTTTATGATCTGCTCACAGATCTGGCCGCAGAGATAATAAAACAGACCCCCTATATAATTGAAGAAAATGCAAAGGATCTTGCACTGATGGATCCGTCTGATCCGAAATATGACAGGCTTTTACTGAATGAAGCACGCATGAAAGCTATCTCAGCTGATATGCTTAATGTTGCTTCGCTCCCTTCGCCTCTGGGTAAGGTGACTGAAGAGCGTTTTATGCCAAATGGTCTCTTCATTTCGAAAATCACTGTTCCGTTTGGGGTGATAGGTGTTATTTATGAAGCGCGTCCGAATGTGACCTTTGACGTTTTTTCACTGTGTATTAAATCCGGAAATGCCTGCATTCTTAAAGGTGGCAGTGATGCCCGTTACTCAAACGAAGCTGCAGTGAGCATTATCAAAAAAGTACTCCTCAGATTCTCCCTCAATCCTTCAACCTGTGAGCTGATGCCAGCTGACAGGGAGTCAACAGCCCTGATGCTTAATGCAAGAGGCTTTATAGATGTAATTATCCCGCGCGGAAGTAAACAGCTGATTGATTTTGTTGCTGAAAACTCAAAGATCCCTGTGATTGAAACCGGTGCCGGCATTGTGCACACATACATCGACGAGACAGCTGATATCAGTCAGGCCTCTGCAGTTATAAACAATGCAAAAACACGCAGGGTAAGTGTATGCAATGCACTCGACTGCCTTATTGTAAACAATCGGCAGTTGACCAACCTGCCAGGTATACTAATGCCGCTTTCTGAAAAGAATGTTGTTATTTATGCAGATGAACCATCTTTTGCAGCACTAAAAGGTAAATACCCTGGAAATCTGCTTGAGAATGCTACCACTGAATCATTTGGCACCGAATTCCTCTCTTACAGGATGGCTGTCAAAACGGTAAACAACCTTAACGAAGCTCTGGAGCACATACGCAGATACAGTTCAAAACATTCTGAGGCGATACTAAGCACTGATCAGGCCAGTATTGACAGGTTTATTAATGAGGTTGATGCGGCGGCAGTTTATTCAAATGCCTCAACTGCTTTTACCGATGGCGGGCAATTTGGTCTGGGAGCTGAAGTGGGGATAAGCACACAGAAGCTTCATGCCCGTGGCCCAATGGGTCTGGCTGAACTGACCAGCTATAAATGGATAATTAAAGGCAACGGACAGACCAGATAATAAATATCCAAAACTAAAAGGAGGTGCAGGTACTCATTGATGAATTACTTCCTTTTTATACTGGCACTCTTCTGAATAATCTCTCCTCCGGAGGTAATACCCTCAATTGTAATTGTGTATGTAGATGAAGCATCGGCAGTATAAAAATCCAACATAGCTTCTCCTTCAGCGGATAACTTTATATTCGGGTTCCAGTAGATGGTTGTCCGGAGATCAGGTTGTGAATTGTTTTTAGCTTCCGGATTATCGTATCGTGGAGAGTAAAACTCAACAGGAGTCTGGAAGCCTAATGGCCTTACAGTCTTAATATTGTACCTTAAAGTCTTCTTTTCCGCATCAAAGCCTTTCTTTGTTGTAATGATTATAGCTCCGCCCATGGCATCACTACCAAGAATTGCAGCTTTTGTACCCTTCAATACAGCTATGCTTTCAATACCTGAAGTGTTTAACATCGACAGATCATAATCAGGTAATATCACATCATCAACAATTATTGCTGCCTCATATCCTTTGCCCGTAGTTGCTCCGGTAAGATTATACCTCATCCGGTCAATGTAAACCACCGGCCTCGTGAAGCCTTCATCAGATGTCTCTTCCTGAATTGTAACAGACGGCAAATAATATCTTATTAAATCTGCAACATTCTGGTATTGAGCAAAATCAACTCGTTTATTTGTAATAATGTCTGACGGACTAATATTAGCATATGATAAATAGAATGAATCCCCATATTCCCTTTTTACCGGGGCGTTGTCTTTTACTACAATCTCATCGAGATAAATTGTTCTTATGCCATTTTCTATGGTGTACTTTTTGTCTGCCTTAACAATATATCGGCTCAATTCACTTTTTTCATCTTCTTTCAGAGAGCTGGTTGCACCTGAAGAGGAAGGTAATATATCATTGTCAGGAAATACAACAGGATCCAGAAAAAGCTCTACTCCATCAATTTTTCTGTTTTTGTTTAAAGCCTGAATAATAAAATTACTGCTATCAGGATACTCAAAACCCTTAAATTCAAAATGACCATTAGCGTCAGTTTTCAAGTCAAAATAAAAGCCTGCTTTCCACGACATTACTGAAACAATACAGGCAGGTACAGGTTTACCCAAAACTAATGTTTTAACAGTTCCTGATATTTCCATAGGTTCTCTCTGATTGTCTTGAGGAGTAGTGTAATTTGCCTTTATCACTTCAGAAATTTTGTACCTTCTCCATCCATTTGTCATCATAATCAGATCAAGTGCATCAGTCCGCTTTTTGTCTGTCTTTTCAAAATACCAGGCCGGGTTGATTACTGTTCCTTTTAAATCAGAAGTAAGCAGAAGTGATGAAAAAATATTGGTTGCTGAGTCCGGCTGAATATCATTATCATCAGTGACTGAAATGGAGAATGACCCCTCAAGAGGCTTTCCGTTTTTGTCTTTTACACTCACTCCTGAGATGACCTCCTGGCGTGCAGCGTATCTGTTTTTATCGGTCTCTACAGATGTCTGAGCCTGGTCATCATTACGGCAAAACACCAATCTTTCGCTAAGAGGGTTCATCAGGGAATCAAGAAGCAGAAGCTGCATTATTCCTGAGGGAAATTTTGTTGTATTAAAAAACACTCTGGCATCACCAAACCTCCATTCTGACGCATAATGCACCATTCCACGTGTATGCATGACCACATACAATGGTTTCCTTTCCTTTATTTCCTGAGAGTGAATTACAGAGACATGTATTCCGCTGTCGGATGGCTCAATTTTAAACGAATACATTTGTTTTTGTGCAACAGGAAGCGGAAAGCGCTTTACAAACCCTTTTTCATTTTTGCACTCCGCAATATAGGCTTTATCTTTCTCAGGCAAGAGTGAGAAAAGGCCCATACCATCGTGCATAGTTTGAAATTGCAAATAAACATTACCCAGGCTATCGAGAATCCTGCCTGAGATTGCCTCAGGAACTCCTCCGGACGTAAGGGCCTTGAATGCTACCCTGCACTCGGCGCCTTCAAGCAAATATCCTCCTTCAGGATAAAATGTAACGTCATAATCATCAGGCGGGTATGGAACAGGAATATATTGTCCATATCCTTTGTTTTCAATATATAGTATGCGTTTTGAATTGTCAGGCGTTAATCTGAAGTTGAAATTATAAACGCTGTCGCTTCTCATCCTGATGAATCTGACTGGTTCACCATTTGCCAGGATTCTAAGTCCATCAGCGATAGTATGCCTTTTTGTTGCAACTTCCCTGAAGCCAATATAAACTGATACCTGGTCATTTTTTTCAAACTTAAAATCAGTATCAGTATAAACTGATGCACTCACAGGTGTTGCAACTCTTATATTCCTACGGAAAATGTAAGAGCTGCATGTATTAAGCATTTTTTGTGTGTAAGCAATCAGCGTATAATTACCATCCGGGAGATCCTGTTTAAGTTGTATACAACCACAATAGGCTCCGTTAAGGCACTTTATCATTATCCGGCTAACCAGAGAATCAGCCGGATTTTTTAATTCGGCATAAACATATTGACTGGTGTCCGGCTTATGTAAAACAGCATCAACAGTGTAAGCTCTGAACCAGATTTTTTCACCGGAAATATACACAGGCTTATCTGTCTGAAGGTAAATCTTCTCCTGTGGGAAAAGAAGCACCTGCTCGACAATTTTATTTTCAATAGCCTGTTTGTCGATACCCTTTGTCGATTGGCAAATAATTAAATAGCCAGGTGAAAACAAGAGTACAATAAAAACAAATAAGCGTTTCATAAGATTGCAGACATGAAAATTAGATTATAATGAAGGTAACATTATAAATTTTATTTTCATTAAAAGCCGCAATTTTTGATTGTTAAAGTTTTGAAACAGGATTATGGTAATAAGCTTTTATCTCTTTTCCAGCGGAACAAACTTTTGCATCGGGGCTACATTTTTATATGCCGGTCTTATTATTCTCCTGCTCTCAAAGTTCAGCTCCTCAATACGATGGGCACACCATCCGGTTATCCTTGACATTGCAAACAACGGGGTGTAGACCTCCTTCGGAAGGCCTATCATTTCATAAACAAATCCTGAATAAAAGTCGACGTTGGCACAAACCTGCTTGTTTACCTTGTTTCCCTTGAAATTCATAAAAGCCTCCACGCTTCTGGCCTCAAGACGCTCAAGAAAATCAAACTCCTCCTCGCGGTTCTTCTCTTTTGCCAGATCACGCGCCATCTCCTTCAGCAACCCGGTGCGAGGGTCAGAAATAGTATAAACCGCGTGGCCGATACCATAAATAAGCCCTTTCTGGTTATATGCTTTTTTATCAAGTATCTTGTAGAGATAATCGTCTATCTCCTCAATACTGTTCCAGTTTTTAATGTTTTCCTTAAGATGGTTGAACATATCAATGACCTTAAGATTTGCACCACCGTGCAGAGGCCCTTTCAATGAACCTATTGCAGCTGATATTGAAGAATATGTATCCGTTCCCGTGGAGCTGGTTACCCGTGCAGTAAATGTTGAGTTGTTCCCTCCTCCATGTTCAGCATGAAGGATAAGAGCCAGGTCAAGAACCCGGGCATCAAGTTTTGTATAATTATTCCTTCCTTTAAGCATGAAAAGAAAGTTTTCTGCCAGTGACATATCTTCCTGCGGATGGCGTATATGCAGCGATTTGTAATAGAGGTTATGTCGCATTACATGGTAAGCATAGGCCACAATGGTCGGAAATTTGGCAATAAGGTTTATTGACTGACGTACAAGGTTGTCACGTGAGTTATCATCGGCCATATGATCAAATGTATGCATAACAAGAACCTGGCGTGCAAGAATATTCATAATGTCTGAACCACGCAGAAAAAGAATATTCATTTTCTCATCCTGGCTCAGTGTAAAAAGCTCATTGAGAATCTTTGTAAAAATTTCAAGATCAGTCTTGTCAGGAAGATTACCTGACAGAAGAAGATAAGCCACCTCCTCGAACCCGTACCTCTCTTCGTTTTTTATACCACCGACAATATCCGTCACATCGATGCCCCTGTAAATAAGTTTACCTGGTACAGCTTTCAAGGTGCCGTCTTCCATCCGCTCATAACCTACAACATCACCTATGTTGGTTAAGCCTACAAGCACTCCTGAATGATCCTCATTGCGAAGCCCGCGTTTCACATTATATTTTGTGAACAGCTCCTTGTCAATTACTGTGGTCCGTTTTATGGACTCGGATAGTTTGTCAATCATGATCTGAACAATTATCAATTAACAATTATCAATTAACAATAGGTAATATGTGATAACAACGAATCAGAAGAGTTTCATTTTTCGTTATCACAGTCGTTTTATTACTTCAGATGCAAAGTCATCTGTACTGAGAGGTTTGCCATTGGCCATATTCTTAGTCAGGTCAGGGGTTGCATAACCCTCTCCGATTGACTTTTCAAGCGCTCCGGCAATTGCAGTTGCTGCTTCATTCCATCCCAAATACTCAAGCATCATCACACCTGAAAGGAGCAATGAACATGGGTTTGCCACGCCTTTTCCGGCTATCTCGGGCGCTGTCCCGTGTGTTGCCTCAAAAATGGCATGACCCGTCTTGTAATTAATGTTTGCGCCCGGAGCAATGCCTATTCCTCCCACCATAGCAGCAAGCTGGTCAGAAATGTAATCCCCGTTCAGGTTCATCGTGACAATTACAGAATACTCTTCAGGTTTAAGAAGCGAATTCTGAAGAAAAGCGTCAGTTATCACATCCTTTATTATCAGCATCTCTTTTGCTTTTGCCTCCGCAAGTGCTTTATCTGCAGCTTCAATGCCATCCTTCTTTTTTATTGCAAGATATTGATGCATAGTAAAGACAGAGCCTCCAAACTCACTCTCGGCAAATGCATAGCCCCAGTTCATGAAACCACCTTCAGTATACTTCATTATGTTGCCTTTATGTACAATGGTAACAGAAGGCAGTTTGTGCTCAAGTGCATAACTGACTGCAGCCTTGACTATCCTCTCTGTCCCTTCAACTGATACAGGCTTTACACCAAATGATGATGTCAGGGGAAAACGAATTTTTGATACCCCCATCTCTTCTGAGAGAAATCTGTAAAACTTCTGAGCCTCCGGGGTACCCTGCATCCATTCAATTCCCGCATAAATATCTTCTGTATTCTCACGGAATATTGTCATATTCACTTTCTCGGGCTCCCGCAGCGGAGATGAAATCCCCCTGAAATATCTTACAGGTCTCAGGCAGACATAAAGATCAAGTTCCTGACGCAGAGTAACATTCAATGAGCGTATACCTTCGCCAATGGGTGTTGTTAGGGGGCCCTTTATGCCTGTCTTATGGTCTCTGAATGCCTCCATTGTTTCAGCCGGCAGCCAGGAACCAGTAAGATTAAAGGCTTTCTCACCAGCCAGGAGCTCAAGCCACTGAATTGAGCGTTGTCCGCCATAGACTTTTTTCAATGCAGCATCTATAACTTTCTGAGAGGCAGATGTGATCTCCTTTCCTATTCCGTCACCTTCAATAAAAGGAATAACCAGTTTTTCTCCTGATGTTTTACTGTATTCTTTTTCAATCATACCCTGTTGTTTAAGGCACTACCTTTCCTGAACCACTTTATCTGTAAATCATTATATGTATGAACTGCACCGAATGCTTCCACTGTTCCGTCACTGTGGTTCAGCATCACAGTCATATTCCTTCCGGGGGCAAATGACTTAAGTCCGGTTACAGTGATTTTATCGTCTTCCCTGATCTTTAAGTAATCTTTTTTATCGGCAAAAGTAAGAGCAAGGACGCCCTGCTTTTTGAGGTTTGTCTCATGAATGCGTGCGAATGACTTCGCCAGTATAACCTTCACATTAAGAAAACGTGGCTCCATTGCTGCATGTTCGCGCGATGAGCCCTCGCCATAATTCTCTTCTGCCACCACAACTGAGCCTGTGTTATTTTCTTTGTACTGCCGTGCAACCGCCGAGACTCTGTCATAGCTTCCGGTGACAGAATTAAGAACATGGTCAGTTTTCCCGCTGAAAGCATTGATTGCTCCCATCAGCATGTTTTCAGAAATATTTCCCAGGTGTCCGCGGTACCTGAGCCACGGGCCTGCCATTGATATATGGTCAGTGGTGCATTTACCGCTTACCTTTATAAGCAAAGGCAGGTTTTCAAAGTCGTTACCGTCCCATGGTTCAAATGGCTGAAGAAGCTGTAGTCTTTCAGATTCCGGATTTACTGCTACTTTAACTGATGCAGGGTCAGTGGAAGGAAGCACAAAGCAATTGACATTCGAGGCAAACCCACCGTGTGGATATTCATTTCCGGTTGGCGGATCAAGCCTGACAGCTTTCCCATCTCTGTTTGTCAGGGTATCTGTAAGCGGATTAAAACAAAGTGTCCCGGCAATAGACAATGCCATTGTAAGTTCTGGTGAGGCAACAAAAGCATATGTATTGGGGTTACCGTCGTTGCGTTTTGCAAAGTTGCGGTTAAAAGAGGTGACAATCGAGTTGGGCAACCCTTCTGAGGCATTCTTACGCTTCCATTGTCCTATGCAGGGACCGCATGCGTTCGCCATCATTACTCCTCCTATTCTCTTCAGGTCGTCAAGCAAGCCATCGCGTTCAGCTGTTAACCTAACCTTTTCTGACCCTGGGTTGATAATAAGTTCTGACTTAACCTCGAGGTTCTTTTTTATGGCCTGTCTGGCGAGCGAGGCAGCACGCCCCATATCTCCATAGGATGAATTTGTGCATGAGCCTATCAATCCAGCTTCAACTTTTTCAGGATATCCTTTTTCTTTAATAGTCTTTACAAATTCTGAGATTGTGTTAGCTGCATCGGGAGTAAAGGGTCCGTTGATGTAAGGCTCAAGGGTTGACAGATCTATCTCAATTACTCTGTCATAATATTTTTCAGGGTTGCTCATTACTTCTTTGTCAGCAATGAGGCATTCTTTTATTTCCTGGGCCATTTCAGCCACGCTCTTTCTGCCTGTCGACTTCAGGTAATCATACATCTTTGAATCGTAGGGGAACAAAGAAGCAGTAGCACCCACTTCAGCCCCCATATTGCAGATGGTAGCTTTTCCTGTTGCAGAAAGAGAGGCTGTTCCTTCTCCGAAATATTCAAGGATAGCATTTGTTGCACCTTTTACAGTAAGTATGCCGGCCAGTTTAAGTATGACGTCTTTTGGCGAGGCCCACCCATTAAGCCTGCCTGAGAGCTTAACTCCTATCAGCTTTGGCATTTTAAGCTCCCATGGTAT